>SPJK01040707.1_pt1 | contig 39738 bp, 39 predicted proteins | sample 3741771 | NCBI WGS metagenome assembly SPJK01 (sample SAMN10925997, study PRJNA522277) | cold seep metagenome | isolation source: Elba SIP-enriched marine methane seep metagenome, extraction at timepoint T2 | place: Italy: coast of Elba, Mediterranean Sea
ACCAGCGGCGAAGCATTAGAAAATTTGATCGAGATGCTGGATCGGCATTCGATAGAACAGCTATTGAAGCTGCCGCTGGTGGTCATCAGCAGTAGAATCAAACAAATAGCGGAACAATTAGGATTCAGCAACATTGCCGTCACTCAAAGTCCGGCGGATGTTGCCTTATTAGAAACATTGACGACCTTAATTAACGGGGATAACAGTGGCCGAAGTAAATGAAGAAGAAAAACAACAAGTTCAACAAGCAGCGCCAGTCGTTGAAAAAAAATCCAATGCCGGCCTATGGATAAGCTTATTCAATCTTTTCCTGATTATTATGCTGACCGCCGCCGGGTTTTATTTATCGCAACAGCTACGCGAACAACAGGATTCACAGCAAAAGCAGGTTAACGCCGATCAAGTCGAAGTCAAAAAACAATTTAACGGTTTTCAGGATCAGATAACCGCTATGCAGTCTCAAGTCGCCACATTCGGCGCTGACATCACCGGCAAAGACACCCATTTCACTAAAACGCTGGCCGATTTTTCCGATTTACATAACGAAAGATTGGATACGACTCGCAACGAATTAGAGCGCGCCATCCTACAAGTACAGCGCCAACTGGGCAAAACTCGCGGAGATTGGTTGATTGCCGATGCCGAGTATTTATTGAGCGTCGCCAACCAAAGACTGCACTTGGTCGGCGATATCGCCACCACACGCGAGGCTTTGGAAGCGGCCGATCAGCGGTTACGGGAAAGCGGCGATGCCGCCGTATTTAAAGTACGCGAACAAATCAGCCGGGAGGTAGCCTCTTTAAAAACCGCCAAAAACCCGGACGTAGTCGGCATGTTTTCACAACTGCAAATACTCAAAGATGAAGTCAAAGAGTTATCGATTTTTCTCCCTTACGACGGCAAAAAACCCACCCAATCAGATACCGTTCATGAACACCCGACGGCTGATGACCATGAAACTCACGGCATCTTAGACGCGCTATCCGGGTACGTCACTATTCGCCATTTAGATCGGCCGGTCAAACAAATTCTAAGCCGCGAACAAGCTGAATTCATCAAAACCCAAATGACCGCAAAATTAGAAGTGATCAAATTGGGTCTGGTGCAACAAAATGACGCCTTATATAAAGCTGCTATTGAAGACGCTGACAGCTGGTTAACGGAAAATTTCAGCATCAATGACGAAGGTAAATTCTTCCAAAGCGAATTGGAAAAATTAAAAGCCATACCATTACGCGGCGAATTCCCGGATATTAGTCAGTCTTTAAAAATGTTAAGAGATATAACTCGGCTGAAAATCGAAAAAGACAAATCCATGCTGAAATTTGAAGCGCCGACTGTTAAACCTACTTCCGCAGAATAATTGAACCGCTATGAAGAATTTAATCTATTTTGCCATTCCTCTTATTATTGCGGTTTTGGTTGCCGTTTTTGTTCATAACTGGCTGAGTCAATATGATGACCCCGGATACGCCTTATTAGGCTTCGGCCATTGGTCGGTAGAAAGTTCTTTGGTGATATTTGCCGTCGCCCAGGTTATCATTTTCTTTATTTTTTATATGCTGTTTCGTTTTCTGGGCTGGCTAATGAGATTTCCCGGCCGCATGAAGCGGAAAGGCAAACGCATCAAATTTGACCGCTCTCAAGAAGCGCTAATCGCCGGGCTGGTGGATTCCGCAGAAGGCAATTTTGAAAAAGCCGAAAAAGTTTTAATCAAACATGCGGCCAACAGCGGCGCCCCATTATTGCATTATTTGACAGCGGCAAGGGCGGCTCAGTCGCGCGGCGATCTGGATAAGCGTAATGAATATTTAGACAAAGCATCCGCACAATCATCCGATACCGATATTGCCGTAGGCTTGACTCAAGCAGAACTGCATATGAACGGCCAGGAATTTGATCAAGCACTTAAAACGCTGACTAATTTACAATCTATCGCCCCCGGCCATGCAACCGTTTTGAAAATGCTGCATCAAGCTTATCACTTAGTCGGCGACTGGGAAGGCATCCGCGCTTTAATTCCGTCTTTGCATAAAAACAAAATTTTAATAGAAGCCGAGATTAAGCTTTTGGAAACCGAAACCTATTCCGGTCTTCTGAAAAAAGCCGCCGAGTCCAACAACGCCAAAGTAATTCAAGAATGCTGGGATAAGGTGCCGGAACATATTAAATCTGCGCAAGGATTAACCACCATTTATTTCGCAGCCATGATAGAGGCGGGCGCCGGGCGTGAAATTGTCGAACCGCTGGTCAATACGCTGCTAAAACATTGGGACGCAACTTTATTGGTGTTATACGCCAATATAGAGCCGGAAGAAAATCTCAAGCACCTGCAAACTGCCGAGAAATGGCTGGCGGTTCATTCCACTGATGCCGTTTTACTACGCATATTAGGCAAAATCAGCTTTGCATGCGAACAGAAAGAGAAAGCCGAACAATATTTGGTGAAAAGCATCGCTAACGAACCGACAGTAGCAGCCTACCAATTGCTCGGCGATTTGTTAGTCGATAAAGGCGAAATCGAAAAAGCCAACGATAATTTTAGAAAAGGTTTGAAATTAGCTTCCAATCAGGTTGTTGATAGCGCCAATGCTTTTGTCGGCGCATAAACTCTTCTTTCGAAAATGTATGTAGGTAAGGCTTCAGCCTTACCTACGGGCTAGGAGACTAACGGTGTCATAGGGTTTCCTGGCAGCAGCAGTAGAATCACCTAATAATCCGACTGGCTCCCGCATTTTTAAATGAACAAATTGCGCTTCCGCCTCGCAAAACAGCGTTAAAAATTCAACTGCCCTCTCACCTGAAATATCTGCGCGTCTTCATATTTCTCATTACGATTCGGGTGCGCATCAACGAATACATAATTCGCCATAAAGCGGATATTCTTATTGAGATACCAATTCAAACCGACAGTGATATTATCCTGCTTACCGCCCGTTATGTCTAAATCACTTAAATTAAGTTGACTGTAACGCAACGCTAATTCCCATGCGCCGTTTGAATGATGGGGCTTCACGCTTTTGAAGCTGCCTTTTTTTGCATTGTATCGGCGATAATCACCGCTGATAAACCAACTGGCGTACGCATACCAACCATAGAAATCAACTGTCGGTTCGGATACCCGGCTGACTCTGGCGTGTATATATTCGCCTTGAATAGAAAAAGGCCCGATGACGACGGCTGTTTCCGCCGCCAACAATACGCTATCATCAACTTGCCGGATAGTGCGCGTATCGACCAAACGACGGTTAGTAACGCCCGATTCCGGACGCGACCGATAACGAATCTGCTTTTCCGTATCCGGTTCGCGATATTCTCCCGATACGCCCAAATGTAAAACTCGCCGCCGCTCAAGCATCGGCGCCCAAGTTAACCTGCCAGCCACTCCCCAACCGTCATCGACTTTATCATCTTGGCTATGTATCGCTTCACCGAAAATACCGATATTGCCGCTCCAATTTTTACCGTGAGAAGTGACAGCCAAACCTAAATGATAATCAGGGACAAAAACATAAACCAGCGATCTCTCCATAAAAGTAATGTTATTGGAAGAGGTCATCCCCTCCAGGCTAAAAGGTTCCTGAAATTGTCCCGCTTTGATAGACCAGTCATCAAACCCCTGATAACTGAACCAAGCATCTCGAACGCTGACGCCGCTACTTGCGGCAAAATCAAACTCGCTTCTATATCGCCAATGCTTCCATAATTTTCCTGATGCAAATAATCGCGCCCGGCGTAATTCCACGCCATTACCCATATCGCTAATATCATCATCATAAAAAGCCGCATCCAAATGTAATCGTCCGCCCATTTTCAAAGCTAAATCATTTTCAGCGGATTTGATATTTAAACCATTTTTCAAACTGACAATCACTTGTTTGTTTTTTTCAGCACCCTGCCTCTCGTCTTCATCTTTAGTCAACAATTTTTGTTGTTCGGAAACTTTATTCTGTAATTGTTGTATTTGGCCTTGTTGTCGGCGAATCTGTTGTTCCTGCTTTTGTATTAACTGATATAAATGTTCCAGAGAATATTCCGATTCGGCGCTCACCCGTTCCGTCATAATTAAGACGGATAATAACGAAAAATAGATGCGGGACTTCATGGGCTATGCTAATCGTTGACCAAACAAACTTTCAAAGACGAGTTGATCCATTTTTTCGAGATCAACGCATTCGGAAAACGAATGACCGACGCCTTTCAGCACCTGAAATTGATATTCGGTATCCCGTCTCCGTCTATCGGCTTCCCGTTGTAATGCTTTTAACCAACTCCGGGCGCGCTCTAATCGATTATCGCCTTGCTGTAAAGTCACTTTTTTAGAACGATTAAGCGTATTATCTTGTTGAATATCATCTTCGCCGACAAAAATACTGACTGGAATAGATAAAAAACGATCCAGATCAAATCTTAAATCCGCCAACTGTTCAGTGTTTCCCAGCCCATAAGGAAATCGATTGCGCATCGTCGGCCAGGTATACCAACCGGAAGCGGCGATAGCCAATTTAGCGACTTTTTTAGGATATGCCATGCTAAACCGATGAGCAAATTGAGCGCCGCCGGAAAAACCAAACAAATAAAATCGATTATGGGTAATTTGAGTCCGTTCTTTAACTTCATTAAAGATTTTCAGCAGTGTTAAGTCCGCCCTTTTCCCTCGACCAGAACATCCCAGTCGCTGATAATCCGGAAAATTTTTTCGAGAAAAATACGGTGAAACAATCGCCACTTGATATAAATCGGCCATTGTTTTGAATAATCTGACATGCTCTTCCGCATTGCGGGAAATGCCATGTACGCAAACAAAAATTTCAGTTTGCGGGGTTAAATTTTCCGGTAAATAAAAAAAATATCCCTGCTCAGGCTCCTGTGTTAAATACAATGAATGTATAATTTTCCGCTCCAACACTTCAGATGCGTCATCCTTCAACATATAATTCAGCGCAGTCGACATATTTGCTTCCTCATTCTATGAAACCAGACCATTAAACAATTTGCTCAGTCAGTCCGTTGTTATTTAATTCAAATTGCGGCTGACCTTGCTCGACGATCTTTCCATCAAGCAAATGAATAACCTGGTCAACCGAGTGTAATCGTTCCGTTCTATGCGTCGCCATAACGACTGTTCCACGAAAATTCTTAATTACATTATCAAGCACTTGTAAAGACTCAGCATCCAAATTAGCATCCGTCTCATCCAACAATAATAAACGAGGCGAACCTAACAATGCTCTGGCCAACATGATTCGCTGCCGTTGCCCGATAGACAGATTTTTCCCCTCATTAACGACCCGGGTTTCCAAACCCTGTTCAAAATTCGCCAACATTTCATGAATTCCACACAGTTTCAAAATCCGGGAAACCTCTGCTTCAGAAACGCTTTGCCAACGATAACGTATATTTTTTTCTATCGTCCCGCTCAACAAGGGTAAATCAGGACTCACCAGGCCCACTGACTTTCTTAAAGAGGACAATTTAACATCGGCGATATTGATCCCATCCAATTCCACCGAGCCTTGATCCGGATCAAATAATCTCGCCGCCAAGGATAATAAAGTCGATTTCCCGGCCCCGTTAGGACCGACCAATGCGACAACAGAAGCAGCGGGGACATGTAAGGAAATATCCTTCAACACGCTATCGAAACTAACTTCTTTAAACCATATTTCGCCTTTTCCAGGCGGCAAACTGATAGCTTGTTTTTTCTGTTTCACCAAACCGCGTATCTTAAAAAAACGCTCTATCTTTCTCATCGATACCCGGGAATTTTTCCAATATTCATGCACCCGCCCTAAATCCTTGAGGGAGTGCACCATATAACCCAGCAAGGTAATCGCCGCCGCCACCGAACCGACTGTCATATGGCCCTTACTGACTTGGTCATAGCCGATCATGACGACCAACAGGATTGCTATCGCCGAGGTGGCTTCCGAGATCGCTCTTAATAAACCGATTACTTTTGACTTAAGCAACATCGCATCTCGTAAACGTTGGCTTTGACGAATAATCCTTCTTTGTTCCCGCTTATTTTGATGAAACAATTGAACGACCGAAATCGATGAAATTTTCTCATGAATGTTGTTGGCCAAATAATTCCGCCGTTTTCTGACTTCTAAAGCCGCCCTTTCAAGAAACGGGCCCAACAACAAAGATGCGCTCCCACCCAATAAAATAGTGAAAAACAAAACACCGCTCAATAAGGGACTGATTTGTAAAAAAGCGATTAACACGCCCCCTATCATAACGCCGCCGACAGTAAACTTCGCCACTCCCTGACTCACCCACAGCCTTAGCGCAGATAAATCGCCGATAAAACGCAACATCAAACCGCCTTTGCCCTGTCCCTGAATAGAACGCGAATTTAATCGGCTTAATCGTTTATAAAGCAATAAGCGGGTTTGATAAACGTAATGTTGCCCCAATCGCTCGGATTCAACCCTTTCGGCATACCTTAAAAAGGCGCCGAGCAAGGCGCAAGCCAATAGACCATAAAGATAATATTCAGTGGGTTGAGTAACAACATCGATACTCGCCGGTTGCATCTGGTCAAAAAGCGCTTTAATCAACCAAACTCCGTAAAAAGAACAAAAGGCTTGCAAGAAGCCGATTAATACCAATCGAACAAACAGGCGTTTACGATATCCGGAAATAATCTTCGGTAACATCAAAGCCATTACAAGAGATCAAGGTCTACGGCAGTCAACCTTTCGGGATCAAGCACCGGCAAATCGACAACATCTTCAGTTTCTCTTATCGCTAAAGGCGATGCAGTTAAAGCGCCGCTAACCGCTTTTACCGGCAATCCCTGTTGTTTCAGCCAATTGACCCCTGCATAAGCGCCCAAAGCATCGGATGCGGCAAAAATCACTTGATCAACATATTTTTTAAATAACGGCGAGGTTAACAAAGCTGACGTTTCTCGCTGTAAAAGCCCGTCCGCGACTTCAAACACGATAGCATCAACTTTTTCCGCACAAAGAATAGATAACAATTTTATAAAAATTGACTCTAACTCTTCAATACTCAGCAAAAAAGTTGAAGCATATCCGACATCGGTAAAGTCCAACACTTTATGCGCGCCGCTGTCTTGCATCAGCCACACATCCAAACCCGCGCCGGTGCCGGTCAACTTTGCCGCTCCCACCGACATTCCTGATCTTGACAACCCTTTTATTAAATGAGCTGCGGTAGTTGTTTTACCGGCATTCATTGAGGTTCCGACGACAGCTGTAATCATAGGCAAGGAACGACTGGGCAGCATTTTTTCCGGCATAGCCCAATCGATGATATTCAGAGGGCGACCGTTTGCATCGCCGATTAAGCCGATGGGTTTAATTTGAGTGGCCGCCTTAATTCCACTATGCCGACTGGACGTGAAAGCGGCAATACCACCAGCCGCCACCATATGACAGGGTTCTAGGTCATCCGGAATATATGCTTCAAACTGATCCGGCGCGTAACGATTACCATAACAGAGAATAACGGTGTCGCCTTTATGCAAATGCGCCCTTCGTCCACAGGTATCTTCTATGCGCTTATGTTGGCGAATGTTATCAATTTTAGCTAAAACCACATCGCCGCTTTGCGGCCTTACGCCTTCAACAATTAAGGTTTTCATCGCGCTTTGCGGCACATGTCTGCAGCTATAGGAAGCTTTAGCGACCTTCAAAAGCTGATCTAAAGTGTTCATGTTTTGATGACCATGATCCATTTCAACCAAGCTAAGTTCTAAATCATTTTTTCTTGCAACGGCTACCATTTGTTTACTCCCTGCTACATTCCATCAAAAAACGCATCATAGCGATCAAGTTGAACTCGATCATCTTAAGCTGGATATGCAACTATGTTTTGTGTGAATTTATCACACGATTATAACGGAGCTTACCTTAAATCACAATTAACTAACGACAACTAAACTATTAACTACTTATCAATTTGAGACTAAATGGCTAATATAAATGCAATGTGAGGATTTTAACTGAGGAGTTATTCAGTTTTTAGTGATTGATCAGTTGCCTCTAAACGCGACATGCGAGAATCAGATGGGTGAAATTAATGTTCGAGAAAAGATAAGAATAGCTTTGAGAGCAGCAAGGCGGGCAAAACGAAAGAAGTAACCCGAGTCAACAAATAATATGCGAGCAGCAGTATTGAGTAACTGCCGCCCGCTATTTTTTGATCATCTAAAATGAAACGGTGAAAAGTCTTTGTTGTTGTGTTGTTTACAGCTACTGAATTTATATTTTTTACCGTCAACCGTCACCATAATGGTTTCAAGATTACTGCGGCGACTACAGCGCGTTCCTTTGGCTGTTGAGCCTTGACATTGATCCGCGTTCACCGATAAGTCGGTCACTTCCTCAGCCGTCGCTGAAGCTTTGGGCTTATCTTCAACCGAAACTTTCGGTTTTGGCGCAGCCGATGGCGCGGCTTTTCTAGCGGCGGGCGCAGGACTCGGTTTTACCGGTTTCGGCGGCGTTGCGCTATGATCATCATGACCATGTACTTGGGCTTCTGAAATCAGTTTCTTACTGAACACAATCAACACAGTCAACACTAAAATCAATGGCCAGTAATCAGCGGCGAAAGAGCTCTCACCCTCTTGCGCAACTGCGACGCCGGATGACAACGCTAATAGTAAAGGTGTGCTAATCGATAACCCGAATTTATTTTTTTTCATTATTTTCCTCGTTAGATATTGCGATACAACGCTTATTAAAATACGGTTATTTAAAGAGTTCAAGTTAAAATTAATCCATCTGAATAGTTTCCGCCCCGTTTAAGATCAAAAAATGTTTTCCTTTTGCTCGGGAAATCAAAGTCACTCCGGCTTGTTTAGCCATCTCCACCCCCATTTGAGTGGCTCCGGAACGCGACAGCAACACGGAAATGCCCATTTGCGCCACTTTAATAATCATTTCTGACGTTAGTCTTCCTGTGGTGTAAAACACTTTTTCATCACCCTGAATTTGATTCAACCACATATGGCCGGCAATCGCATCAACCGCATTATGGCGTCCGACATCTTCAATAAAACATTCAATTTTATTGCCGCCGCATAAGGCGCAACCATGCACCGCGCCCGCTTTTTTATAGATTTCATTATGATGTTTTAAAGCATCCAACAAACTGTATATTGCAGATTTTTTCAATAATAACGGTTTTAAGCGGATATTATGGAGTTTTTCCATCAAACGACCATAAACCGTACCCTGGCCGCATCCCGTGGTCACCGTTCTTTGCTGCATTTGTTCGGAAAAATCGCTGTTATGCTGATGAGTGACAACAGCTACCGCATTGGTTTCCCAATCAACCTGCACTACTTTGATTGCTTCTATTTCTTGAAAGAATCCCTGGTTTTTCAAATAGCCTAAAGTCAATAATTCCGGATGCGTACCCATCGTCATTAAAGTAACGATTTCTTGCTTATCAACATAAATCGTCAACGGTTTTTCGCCGACTAATTCAATACTGCGCGCTTCGCCGTTTTCATCAATGGCGGTCAATGGTTCTGAATACGCCAATCCCTGATCGGTCAGCTCCGGTAAACTGAATTCATTCATGTTCCCTATCCTGTAAAGCTTGTAGTTCGGATAATGTATTGATGTTTAGAAATAGATCGGGTTCCTGACTAAAATCCACGGTTACCATTTGATGCTGTTTAAGCCAGCGATCTATCTTACGTTCGCCTTGTTGCAAATACTGCTTCAGACTGCCCTGTAAATCGGTTTTTAAGGCTAAAAAAACCGGGTGTAACCTTTCCCCATCAAAAGCCACGGCTATATCCGCTTGTTTAGCTGCTCTTTCATTTAATAATTGCAGCAAATGTTTAGACTCCAGCAACGGCGAATCACAAGGCGTCACTAATAATATTTCAGCGTCGACAACTTCCATCGCCGCCAATACTCCCGCCAACGGTCCGTCGAAACTATCCGTTTGATCACTGATTACAGGAAAACCAAACTGTTGGTATTGATCAATATTACGGTTGGCATTAATCAATAATTGATCAACCAAGGGCTGCATCGCTGCGATAGCATAGCTGATCATTTCCCGATTTTTGAACAACACCAAACCTTTATCCTGTTGCTGCATGCGCCGGGCTAAACCGCCCGCCAATACGACTCCGGCGACTTTGTTTTTTGTCATAACTAATTAGAATGAAATTGAATTAAGTGATTAAAATCGGGTTAATGAACTGAATTTTCATCTGCTTCATGCCACCAAAGACAGACTAAAGTCTGTCCTACATAAGTAGGTCGGACTTTCTCCGACACCTTAGGACTGAGGATTTTATAGCGAACTGTTTTTTGACCGATAAAAAACCACAATCGTGACCGCGCGAAGTATACAATTGCTCTCTTAAATAACGATAGCGACTAATTTTCAGTATAATATTTCAGTTCGTCGGATAAGTTATTCCTAGCCATTATGCTCTTCAAATATGCTATTGTCGCAAGCCTGATATTTATTGCAAGCTGTTCCCAACATCCGGCCCAGCCTGTTTCCACAAAGTTACTGCATTATTATCAGCAGACCACTCAAAAACCTTATGATGAAGTGCTTGCCGAGTTGGAAATAGCCATCACTGAACATAATTTCCGGATTACCGGCCACAGCCGGGTCGGCAAAGTCATCCGTGACCGCGGCAGCAAAAACTTTCCCGAATATGACACTATTCAGTTTTGTAATTTAACCCACGCGGAAACGCTGCTAAAACTAGACCCACATGCAGTGAGTTACATGCCCTGTAATGTTGTTACTTATCAGAATGGCGGCAACACCATTATCAAAACGCATTTATTGCCGGTGAATTCGGATAACGAGGCTTTTAATCGTTTTGCCGAAAAAATGAACCATAAACTCAAACAGATTGTCGATTTCGGGGCGGAAGAATAGCCCGGCAAAACATTCTAAATTCATTATTAACCCTCATTAAAACTCAGGAATAAATATTCATGAAGAAACTATTCTTATGCACAACTCTGTTAACCGCATTATCAGCCTGCAGCACCCAGGAAAAAGCGCCGATACAAGATGAAACGGAAATAACGCCCACCTTTATCAACGAATATCCGACTCGAGATCGCGTCGATTATGTGCTGAACTGCGTCGCCCAGCACGGCGGATTGACCTACATCACCCAATACGCTTGCGGATGCAAAATTGATAAAATTGCAGAAAAATTAAGTTTCACCGAATTTGAAGCGGCAACCACTTTCGGCTTTATGCGTAAAACACCGGGCGAAAGCGGCGGTGTATTCCGCGACCCGAAAGAATCAAAAAGCTTAAGACAAAGATTAAAAGAAGCAGATGCTTATGCGGAAAGAATGTGTTTTGTGAAATGAGTTAAAGAGGATAGTATGGGCGGGACGGGGCATTTGCTCCGTCCCAAACGTTTGAAGTTACGCTTTGACAAACTAATTCATCTCATCTGAATTGGTATCGCCTTTTCAACGAATGATCTTGTGATAAGATGCCCTGATGAATAAATCTTACGATCAAGCTTATAAACTGTTATTTTCGGAACCGGAATTAATGATTGATCTCTTGCAGGGGTTTGTTCAAGAGGATTGGGTAAAAGAACTGGATTTCAATAGTCTGGAAAAAGTCTCCGGTAGCTTCGTTAGCGATGATTTGCGCAGTCGTGAAGATGATCTGATTTGGCGGGTCAAATTTCAGAACGAATGGATTTATGTTTATTTATTGATTGAATTTCAATCCACGATTGATCGCTTTATGGCGGTTAGATTAATGAGCTATATCGGCTTGCTGTATCAGGATCTGATTAAAAGCAAACAACTGACAACTAACAAACAATTGCCGCCGGTATTTCCGGTAGTTTTGTACAACGGTGACCAACGCTGGACAGCCGCCACGGAATTAAAAGACCTCATCGTCCACGCGCCGGGCGGATTGGAACACTATCTTCCGTCCCTGAAATATTTATTACTGGATGAAGGCGCATACGATACGGAAACATTAGCGCCATTAAAAAATCTGGTGGCAGCGATATTCCGGTTGGAAAACGCCCAAACCGATCAAGAGATATTGGCGGTCATCACAAATCTGATAGAATGGCTGCAAGCGCCTGAGCAAATCCGCATACGGCGTAATTTTAGCGTTTGGATAAAGCGAGTTTTACTCTCGTCTCAAGAGATGGAGGTAAAATCAGAAGTAACCGATTTATTGGAGATTAAAACCATGTTGGCAAATCGCATACCGCAGTGGATTAAAGAAGGGGAAGCCAGAGGAGAGGCGAAGACGCTGATTCGGCAATTAACTTTAAAATTTGGTTCTTTAACGGAAGCCATCACAACACGCATTTACCAGGCCGAAAAAGAAGAACTGGATTTATGGGTGGAGCGTGTTTTAACGGCGGTCACGTTGGACGATGTTTTTCATTAACCCATAATGTTTGTTTCAATTAATGAAAGCGCTTACTCGGCCCAATCAAATCAAATATCTGGGCAAATTCCTCATCAGCCAAATGCATTACCATCGATATCTGCTCTTCATTCAAACGAGTCGGCGCATAATCACCCAAATCCAAAGTTTTGACGATTTGTTCCGGCGTTATGCCCTGCTCTAATGCATTTACCAAATGTACAGACATCGCCAATATATAAGCATCCAATTGATAGGCGGCGGCTGAGTCGGGCTTGAGATAGCAGGAAATTGCTTCATATAAAGATTCAGGCAATCCCCAATTGCGGATTAATTCGGCACTGACGTCTGCATGATTAAAGCCTAGCAGCGTTTGCTCCAAACCGGCCACTAAATCGCGATTATGATCAGCCGCCAATAATACTTTCAACGACTCCTCTGGCATTTTGCGATATAAAATCAACGACCCGATATCATGCAGTATTCCCGCTAAAAACAACCTCTCAGAATGCAATACCGAACTTTCCTTGGCTAAACATTTGGCGATAATGCCGCAGCGCATACTGCGCATCCAAAAGGCGGTCATATCCACTAATTCGCAGGGAATATCTTGAAATTGATCCAAAACGGAAGTGGCTAAAACCAGGTTTTTTAAATCATCAATACCGACCACGACAATGGCTCTGGAAATGGTATCAATCTTAGCTTGAAAGCCGTATAAGGAACTGTTGACGACCTTGAGCAGTTTGACGCTCAAAGCCGGGTCTTTGGAAATCACCGCGCCGATATCTTGTATCGTAAAGCGCGGATCGCTAATCATTTCTGAAACTTGAAAGTAAATATCGGGCAGCGAAAATAATTCTATGGCGCCATCAACTAATGAATCCGGCGTATCCACATGAATCATCATCTATCTCCGATAAAAAGCTAAAACCTGTTTGACGTAATTTTGAGTTTCCGGATATGGCGGTATCTTATTATTATATTTTTTAACCGCGCCCTCGCCAGCGTTATAACTGGCGATCGCCAGTTTTAAATTGGAATCGAACATGGCCAGCAAATCTTTCAAATAGCGAGTTCCACCATCAATATTCTGCTTAGCGTCTTCGCGATTGTTCACCCCATAACGCTTGGCGGTGGCCGGCATTAACTGCATTAAACCGACAGCACCGGCAGATGACACTGCTGTCGGGTTATATGCCGATTCGGTTCTAATCACGGCATGCAGCAGTTTTTCATCAATTTTATATTTCTCCGCAGCTTTGGCAATCAGCGGCGCATATTTCTGTCTGTTTTTTCGAATGTACTGACTGGCCGGCTTGACGCCTTTTTTCTTCTTGCTGCGTATAATGCGCTTATAGCCTTTTTTGGGTTCGTCAGTGTAATAAATACTACCGTCGGGGGCGGTATATTTATAGACATCTGCTTGCACCGAAGCAGCTATAACAATTGATCCTAAAAACGCGTAAAAACGATTCATATTAATTCCATCAGTATCTCTACTATTGTGTCACCTTTATAAGTTTAGACGCTTTTAGCGCTTTTTCACGCGCTTGCGTCACATTTTTTGCAGTTGCTAATGCAACGCCCATACGTCTTTTAACAAAGGCCTCCGGTTTAGCGAATAAACGAAGCTCCGTATCTTGTACATGCAATGCTTGCGCCAAACCATCAAACTTAACAGCCTCTCCATCCACTCCGCCTAAAATGACTGCACTGGCGCCATCAGATTGCAACTCGGTGGAAACCGGCAGCCCTAAAATAGCGCGCACATGTAAATCAAACTCACTCTGTCTTTGGGTAATCATCGTTACCATACCGGTATCATGCGGTCTGGGACTGACTTCGCTGAACCATACTTGCTCGCCTTTGACGAACAATTCCACGCCGAATAAACCTAAACCACCGATATCATCGGTCACCGTCTTGGCTATGTTTTGAGCGTTCTCAATGGCCTTTGCGGACATCGCTTGCGGCTGCCAGCTTTCACGGTAATCGCCGTCTTGCTGCACATGCCCTATCGGCTGACAAAAATAGGTTTCGACTTGTCCTTCAGCATTTAAGGCGCGAACCGTCAACAAAGTGATTTCAAAATCAAATTCAACCTTGCCTTCGACAATGACTTTTCCGGTATCCGTTCTGCCTGCTTGCTTGGCGTAATCCCACGCTGCCTGTAACTGATCCGGCGCTTTCACCATCGATTGGCCTTTACCGGAGGAGGACATCGTCGGCTTGATAAAACACGGGTAGCCGATGCCGCTGTTCACGGCCGCTTCCAGTTGTTGATAGGTTTCCGCAAAGGCATAGCTGGAAGTAGGAACGCCCAATTGTTCAGCGGCCAAAGAACGAATGCCTTCCCGGTTCATGGTCAATTGAATCGCCCTGGCATTGGGCACAACGGTAATATCGCTTTGTTGCTCGATCTCCTGCAACGCTTGCGTGGCGATCGCTTCAATTTCCGGAATGATATAATCCGGCTGCACTTCGGCAACCAAGCTTTTCACTGCATCCGCATCCGTCATGTCGATGACATAACTTTTTTGCGCCACATGCTGAGCGGGCGCATTCGGATAGCGGTCCACCGCAATGACTTCCACACCATAACGTTGTAGAGAAATAGCAATCTCTTTTCCCAATTCTCCGCTGCCTAACAATAAAGCCTTTGTGGCGCTATGCGTTAAAGCTGTTCCTATGGTCATTTTTTTCCCGTTAACATTTGTTCAATATCTTGTTTGGAGAAACCGATTTTTTTGGCTACCCGGTCGGCATGGCTCACTCTGGAAATGCCGTCTACCAATTTATAACTGGGCGCTTCATTGATAAACTCAACTTGTTTGGCCACGCCGAGTTTTTTCTTCATAAATACATCGACCAGCTGATGATTATGAGTAATCAGGATGGTGTTATTGCCTTTACGATAAAAACCTTCCAAAACATTCGTTGACGATTCAAGCTTCTCTTCAAAAGTCGTCCCTTCTGATAATTCATCCAGCACTACCAAACTTTCAGCCGTCACCGCCAAAAAAATCGCCTTGGTGCGTTTTAGTTCGGTGCCGAAACGACCTTCGCCGTCATCCAAGTGGCTAATTTCGGGCGCTTGATAAAATACACAGTCGGCAACCGTCATTGTCGCTTTTTCAGCCGGGACATAACAACCGATTTGCGCCAGAATTTGTATCTGAGTAATAGTTTTGCACAAGGCGGTCTTACCGCCGCTATTCGGCCCGGTTACAAAAATCAGTTTTTTTTCGGCAAAACTGAAATCATTGCCGACATATTGCGGGTTTTTATAAGCAAGCACTGAATTTTTCGCGCCAATTAAATCCAGTTTATGGCTATCGCTGGCAATTAATTCCGGCAGTGATGTCGCCCCGGCAAAATTCTCAGCGTACTTAATAAAGGCCAATAATTCATCTAATTGTCCCAAACTATCCAGCGCTTTTCCTAAAGCCTCACATTGCTTAAATTCATCTCGCAACGGAATAATGCAATTATCCCTATCGTAAGTGCCGACTACCGGGAAATAAACCAATAACACCGGCAATAGAAAAATTGAGGTTGCCGGTGTAAAAAAGGCTATTAAAAAAGGGAAAAGCGTAATTAAAACCTTAACCGCTACAATCAAGGCAATGATGAGCAAGGGCTTGAATAAAGTCGGTTTGAATATCGTCGCCGGTATGAATGAACCTTTACGCTCTTGTTTAGTTTGTATGCCCCGCTCACTGTTATAAACCGGGCCTTTCATCAAAGAATAAGTGCGACTTTCCGAAAATGCCTTTATGCTATCCAACACATCGTTCAAATGAGCGCTTTCAACCGGCTGTAGCGCATTCATCTGATCAACCAGATTCAGCATAAAATGAACGCCGCGACGATATTGTTTATAGCCATAACCTTCTATTTGCTGATCTTTATGAGCGGTGCCCATAGAGCCTAAAAACTCGCCGAACAACAATAAAAACAAGCGTGATTCTTTTGCGGCGGATTGGCTGACAATCGCTTCCAACTGCTTCCTCAGCGCTTTGTTTTCAGCGATTTCTTGGACCGCTTGCTGTTTCGCCTGAATTTCCGCCAAGTCTTTCAACGGTTGTGTCAAAGAGCGATATAAAACGGTTTGCCCGGAAACGCTTTGGGTTAAGTTTAAAGTATCAAAAACCTCATCCAATTCAATGGTATCAAAGGCTACCTGATCAACAACGCCTTCACCGATCGGTAAGGTCGCGCTGGACTTAACTTTCGGCCAAACGCCTCGCCATAGCTGTAAAACAGTTTTTTTCATGATTTCTTTTTATTATCCAGCAAACCGAAAACAATAATCGCTGAAACCACGATACCGGAAGTAATAATCGTTTGTTGATCGGCGCCCAATAAATAAGCAGTCCCGCAACCAATCCCCATACCGACCCCGGTAAACGCCAAACTGCGCATTAACCGACATATATTGCAATTTCTGTCATAAGCTCGTGTCATACCGGCGCTTCAGTGATTAATTTATGTAATAAACCAACATGTCCATCGCTGTCATTCAAAGCCGGGATATAATGATATTTGTCCCCACCGGCTTCTAGGAATAGCTGCTTATTGGCGATGGCAATTTCCTCCAACGTTTCCAAACAATCCACCGCAAACCCCGGACAAACGATATCCACGTTTTTAATCCCTTGTTGCGGTAAGTGTTGCAAAACATCAACACAATAGGGCTTCAACCACTCAGCCTTGCCGAAGCGCGATTGAAAAACCAATTGCCATTTCTCATCCGGCAACTTCAAATACTCCGCAACCAAACAAGCCGTTTTACGACATTGCTGATAATAAGGATCGCCTAATTGGTTTAATTTTGCCGGTAATCCATGAAAAGACATCAATAAAATATCATTTTTCCCCTGTTCAGCCCAATGTTTTTTAATCGATTCGCCTATCGCGCTGATGTAAAAATCTTGATCATGGTAATTGCTGATAAAACGAATGCTGGGAATATTTTTTCCAGTCGAAAAAAACTCAACTATGGCATCATAAACCGAAGCCGTGGTCGTTGAAGAAAACTGCGGATACAACGGCAAAACGACAAACTCTTCAACATCTTCGTTCAAAAACAATCTCAAGCGACTATTAATATCAGGCTGACCATAACGCATTGCATACTCGACCATGACCGACTCACCCTTAACCTTTTTGGCTAATTTATCACTCAATAGCTGCGTATAGCTGGTTAAGGGAGAACCGCGTTTTGTCCAGATTTGTTGATAACTGTGGGCGGCTTTTTTAGGTCTAAACGGCAAAATAAAGAAATTAAGAATAAACCACCAAAGCAATCGGGGTAAATTGACAACTCGCCGGTCGCTCAGAAATTCACGTAAAAAAATGCGTACCTGTTGAGCTGTCGGAGCCTCCGGCGAACCTAAATTTACTATCAGTACGCCGACTTTTTTCGCTCTACTTGTGGACATTTCAATTGCGATTGATTAAATTCAAAAATTCCGAACGGGTGCTGATGTCTTCACGAAATACGCCGGTCATGACTGAAGTCGTCATCACTGAATTCTGTTTTTCCACGCCTCTCATCATCATGCACAAATGCTTTGCCTCAATCACCACCGCAACCCCTTTAGCGCCTACCGCCGTTTCTACCGCATCGGCAATCTGCTTGGTCAAATTCTCTTGAATCTGTAAGCGTCTGCCATACATATCAACGATGCGCGCCAATTTAGATAAACCTAACACTTTGCCGTTTGGTAAATAACCAATATGACATTTACCAATAAACGGTAACAAATGGTGTTCACAAAGCGAGTACAATTCAACATCTTTGACAATCACCATATCTTCTGTGGTGGATTCGAAAATCGCGTCATTTAAAACTTCTTTCAGGTTTTTATCATAACCGTTATTTAAAAATTGAAAGGCTTTAGCGGCGCGCGCCGGTGTATCAACCAGCCCTTCTCTGTTGATATCTTCGCCAATCGACTCAATGATTTTGGCAAAATATTCTTCCATCACAATTCTCTTTATTATTAAGTAAACATTTAATTATACCGTAACGCCCTATAAATTATAACGATCATCGATTTATGGTTTTTACCGATAACCCACCAGGCTATATTTTTTACATCTAGATTTAAGCAATCTCTTGCCATTTTTCTATGGTAAAGAGGGCAAGCATTTATGACTTAGGTATAATCCAAGGCTTCCAACAACACCGTTTCATCGGCTCCCTGTTTATAAGCATTTTCACTTAAATGTCGACGCCAACCTTTAGCGCCCTTTTGCCCATGAAATAAACCCAAAACATGACGCGTGATATTATTTAAACGGCCGCCATTGCTCATATGTTTTTGAATGTAGGGAATTAACGCTTCAATGACTTGTCGCCGATTTAATGCTGAAGGCGTGCAGCCATAAAACTTTTCATCAACATCATTTAAAATAAACGGACGTTGATAAACCTCCCGGCCCAACATGACGCCATCCACTTGCTGCAAATGGCGCTCTGCTTGTTGTAAATCGCTAATACCACCGTTAATCACGATATTTAAATGCGGAAACTGTTGTTTAATACGATAAACATAATCATATTTTAATGGCGGAATTTCCCGGTTTTGTTTGGGCGACAAGCCTTGCAACCAAGCTTTACGCGCATGAATGATAAACGTCCGACAACCGGTTTCAGCAATGGTTGCAATAAAAGCGGCCAACTCTTCAAAAGAATCCATTTCATCAATGCCGATTCTGGATTTCACCGTCACCGGAATCGATACCTGTTGCTGCATAGCATCAAAGCAATCCGCCACCAATTCGGGCTTAGCCATCAAACAAGCACCAAAAGCGCCGTTTTGCACCCTGTCGCTGGGACACCCGACATTTAAATTAATTTCAGCATAACCATATTGCTCGGCGATTTTAGCGCATGTGGTTAAATCAATTGGATTGCTGCCGCCTAATTGCAAAGCCAAAGGATTCTCTTCGGGATTGAATTGCAAATGTCTCTGTTGATTGCCGTGGATAATCGCGCCGGTAGTGACCATTTCGGTATAAAGCAAGGTTTTTTTCGTCATTAAACGGTAAAAATAACGACAATGCCTATCTGTCCAATCCAACATGGGCGCCACGCTGAAGGTTCTATCTATTTTTTGTATTGTGCTCAAAGTAATACTGCGAGTGGGTTTTTAATTGAAAATGTGCGTGTATTCTAAATTGAAAAGCTCCTTTTCAAAACCCATATCTAAATCTTTACCCCGTTATGCCAACATAAGCATTAATTTCATATGAATGCGAACAACTCACCCAAAATACACTTGTTGTAAGTGCGGTTTGAGTGTACCCTACCCTCCGGGAATCTGTAGTCAAATAACATAAACACAACAAATCTATGAAAACACGTATTTTTACTATTTCATTTCTCTTATTGATGAGCGTAGCCAGCTTTTTGCCATTTCCAACCACCACATTGCTTTGCCTGTTTGCGGCCATTTTCCGACCTCGCTGGTTTAAAAAAGTCGTCGATGAAGTATATAAAAGTAAAAATGTTTATGAGTGAATCCAGGAGCGTGTTTTTTTCTGCTATACACAATACATAAAGCATTTGGCTCATAGCCCCATAAATTGAATAGCAACTATTGTCAGACAGTGTATACATATACCCTGTAATATCAAAATTAACTTTTAATGTGACTCTACAAATAGACGCGGCTGATGGATAATTTTTATCAATCTCAGGAGTTAATCATTATGTCCACTCCTGTATTTCCAGAGATTCGGGTAAGTTAGATATTGGTTATCGTTTCCATTCTGCTGCAGTCGTGGGGATACAGTCGTCCCGAGTTGCCGATACTTCCCAATGTTCAGCATGCCATGCTTTACAACCCCGAAGCTGTCCTATGAAACTTGTCTGTCGCGTCAGAGAATGGGGACTTCCAGAATGGGCGCCCTGTCGTCCTGCTTGCGTAGAATCATTTCGAGGCTAAATCACTTCAACTTACGTTTACGGCCTGCTGGCTTGCGCCTATCGTGCTTAACATTTGAAGTTACCTCCGCCTGCCCGATGTTTACTATCTGGTGGTTGACCTACCTTGCCAGAACGGGACTTACACCCGCTGGAATTATCGACCTTGCTCGGCCGCACATCCCATGATTTTTTCGACGTTCTTTGCAAATACCAAAGAACACCTCGATTCGTTGCGCTTGTTATTAACTGTAAACTGTCAGATTATTGACGGCAAAATGGGGTATTCTAGAACGCGAAATGTATACCTTAAATAAACACTAACAGTTAAATTATCAACTTTATCCTGTTCGATAATGGCATACTTGCAGACTGGAAATATTTATATACTCCAGTAGCTTATCTTTCCTATCTGTTTTTTTGAGTCGATTTAAATGTTTATGTGTTCACTATCATCCAGCAGCGGCTTAACTCGTTTATCAAAAATATAAACTTCCCCTTCATTCACTTCTACTTTAATGGGGGTCAGTTTGTCGCCTTCGCAAATGGTGCTGATTGATTCTCCTGTAACCGGATCATAGATGACGCCATGCATTGAGCAACGCAAATTTTGTCCCGTATCGTCAAAAATCATATCTTTTTCACAATCTAATCTTCGCGGCATATGTACGCATAGATTTCGATAAGCCAAAAAGTCACCTTGGTAACGGAAAACGATAACGGATGAAGGTTCATCGGCATATTCAACTTCAACCCGCTCATAGCTACCTTCCTTAAGCCGATCTATGGAACACACCCAGATTCGTTGTTTTGTACTCATTTTTAGTTGCTTCAGATTGTTGTATTAGTGATTAATCTGATTTCTACCTTGCCACTTCCTTCTTAAGACTAAGGTGATGACGGGGCCGGAAAGCGCATAAACCACCGCCAGCAAGAACAGCATGGTTTGCGGTTGCGCCATGACAAAGCCGATCACTAACATAATGGCTATAGCCATCACGAAGGGTACTTTTCTCTTTGGGTCAATTTCTTTAAAGCTTGAGTAACGAAAATTACTGACCATCAACAAACCGGTGGTAATGGTTGTCACCAAAACGATGTATTTTATCGACTCTACATCATAGCCGTATTCAATGCTGATCCATAAACCGCCCGCCAGAATGGCGGCCGCAGCCGGACTAGGCAAACCTTGGAAATAGCGTTTATCCGCAACTTCCACCTGGGTGTTAAAACGCGCTAATCTTAAGGCGCCGCCGGCTGCATGCACGAAGGCGGCAAACAATCCTACTCGCCCCAAAGATTCAAACGCCCATAAATACATAACCAAGGCGGGCGCAATACCGAATGAAACCATATCTGACAAGCTGTCATATTCGACGCCGAATTCGCTTTGGGTATTGGTCAAGCGGGCGACTCGACCATCCAGACCATCCAGAATCATGGCGATAAACAAAGATATAGCAGAAGTTTCAAAACGACCGTCTATTGCCGAAGTAATCGCATAAAACCCTGCGAACATGGCGGCGGTGGTAAATAAATTCGGCAATAAATATATGCCTCTATGACGTTTCTTGCCGGATTGATTTAGATTCATCTGTGATTTCCCAGGCTTTTAAAGTCCTTAGTGTGTTGAATGCTGCAAGTTTATCAAAAAGACGCCTTGAGTGTTGCATAAAAAAAGCCCGTTTTCACGGGCCTTTCTTCAATTCGTAGCACAATGCTGGGAATTACTGAATCCAGCCTTGCAGCGATAACGCCAAAAAAGCATTTACAAATTATTTATCAATAATTTATAAAGCGACATCGGCAAAGCTAATTAATGGCTGACTTCCACTTTACCGCCTTTGGTTTGGCCCATTGCCGCCAATAACTCATCAAACCAAGCCAAATTTATATCAAACGGCTTGCCGCCTTTAATGCGTGGGAACTCTATAGCGCGTAAGACATTATTATTATCTTCATCATGACCGATAACGCCCGCTTCACCGCGTAAGGCGCATTCCACCGCCAAATCAGCGCATGATTTAATTAAACGCACATCTTCGACATTGGAAGCAGCAGCGCGCGAATAATAACCGGATTTTTGCACCAACGTTTTCTCAGCACCCAACATTTCGGCAAATTGTTCTGCAAACCATTTACCCGGATTCACCGCATCTAATTTTACGTGACCGAATGCATCGCGCGGCACTTCCTGGCCTTGCGCTTCCATTTCAGCGACAATGGACTCTACACCGGCGCCTTCGGAAATAAAGATGTTAACGCAGTCCGTGTTATCCATCACTTCGCGTAAACGCTTGGCTTCGGCTTGAATATCAACTTCCATTTCCGGAATAAAGACGCCGTGAACCTCAAAAGCCGCTCTTTCCAAACCTAGCTCAGGCAACCAAGCAGTTTGATCCAATAATTTACGGTATTCAACCGCAGTCGCTGCAGTCAACCAACCACAACTACGCCCCATCACTTCATGAACAATCAACATACGTGGATTAGCATTGTTTTCCGCCACCACGTTTTTGAAATAGTTCGCGCCATGTTCAGCCGCCGTCCAAGCGCCCAAAGATTGTTTAATCGGGAATACGTCATTATCGACTGTTTTCGGCAAACCGATTACCGTTAAGCCATAATCGTTGTCAGCCAAAAAGGCCGCCAAATCGGCAGCCGCAGTATTGGTGTCATCGCCGCCGATGGTGTGTAATACATCAACGCCGTCTTTAACTAATTGGTCGGCTGCAACTTTTTGCGGATCTTCGCCCTCTTTAACCAAACCGCGTTTTAGGCAGTCGGCAACATTGGTCAACTTAACACGGCTATTGCCGATAGCTGAACCGCCGAAACTGTGCAACAAACCGGCATTGGCGCGCACGTCTGCAGTTACCGAATAGTAATCGCCTTTCAATAAGCCTTTATAACCACTGCGATAGCAAATAATTTCAATGCTTGGATCAATTTCAGTATAACGTTCGATTAAGCTGCCGATAGCAGAGTTCAAACAAGGCGCCAAACCGCCCGCTGTCAATATTGCGACTTTTTTTGGTTTACTCATGAGAATAACTTTATTTGTAGTTTATACACAAACCGGCGACTCAGCGCCGATCATCAAACACTTATACGATGGTTTAAAACTTAGTTTTTCGCTTTATCAACGATTTTATTAGCTTCAATCCAAGGCATCATGGCGCGTAATTTCTCACCTACCTGCTCAATTGGATGTTCGGCATTCAAACGACGTCTAGCCGTCATTTCCGGATAACCGGTCATGCCTTCCATAATAAAACGTTTCGCATAGTCGCCGTTTTGAATATTTTTCAAGGCTTCGCGCATGGCCTGACGACTTTCGTCATTAATCACACGCGGCCCTGTAACGTATTCGCCATATTCAGCATTGTTAGAAATTGAGTAGTTCATGTTGGCGATGCCGCCTTCAAACATCAAATCAACAATCAATTTCAATTCGTGCAAACACTCGAAATAAGCCATTTCCGGCTCGTAACCCGCTTCAACCAAAGTTTCGAAGCCCGCTTTAACCAATTCTACCGCGCCGCCGCACAATACCGCTTGCTCACCGAACAAATCAGTTTCCGCTTCATCACGGAAAGTGGTTTCAATAATACCGGAACGCCCGCCGCCAATCGCCGAAGCATAAGAAAGACAAATTTCTTTCGCAGTGCCGGAAGCGTCTTGCTGAATCGCAATCAAATCCGGAATACCGCCGCCGCGAACGAATTCTGAGCGTACCGTGTGGCCTGGCGCTTTAGGCGCAATCATGATCACATCTAAATCAGCTCTTGGAACAATTTGGTTGAAAAGAATTGAGAATCCATGTGCAAAGGCTAATGCCGCGCCTTGTTTCAAGTTTGGCTCGACAACTTCTTTATAAAGTTGGGATTGGAATTCGTCCGGCGTTAAAATCATAACGACATCCGCGCCGGCAACAGCTTCAGGCACTTCCTTAACCGTTAAACCGCTGGCTTCCGCTTTGGCAACCGATGCAGAACCGGCGCGCAATCCAACCACTACATCTACGCCGGAATCTTTTAAATTGTTCGCATGAGCGTGTCCTTGTGAGCCATAACCAATAATCGCTACTTTCTTACCTTGAATAATAGAAAGGTCGGCGTCTTTATCGTAATAAACTTGCATGAGTTTTCTCGTTTCTTGTTAATTAATATTCTTCGTAACCGCTTTAGCCATGTAGAGCGGCGTTAGTTATAAATGTAAGCCTTTTTCACCGCGTGAAATACCGGTTGGTCCGGAGCGGGCAACTTCAATAATGCTGCCCTCTTCAAGAGATCCGATGAAGGCGTCTAATTTATCGGAAGGCCCGGTCATTTCCACCACATAGCTGGACGGGGTGACATCAATGATTTTTCCGCGGAATATATCCGACAAGCGCTTGACTTCTTCTCGCGTGACGGGCGTCGTGCCGATTTTCACCAGCATCAATTCACGTTCGATATGAACCGACTCAGCGAGATCAATTAATTTCACCACATCAATAAGCTTGTTCAACTGCTTGGTGATTTGCTCAATAATTTCATCGCTGCCGCTGGTCACTAATGTCATCCGCGACAAGCTGGGGTCTTCGGTCGCCGCCACTGTTAACGACTCAATATTATAACCACGCGCCGAAAACAAACCGGCGACCCGCGATAAAGCGCCCGCCTCGTTTTCAATCAAAATAGAAATAATATGTCTCATTTTAAGATAACTCCCTGTCTATCGGCGTACCCGGCGCAACTCTCAGCTTCATTTCATGATGGGATTTCCCGGCTTCAATCATCGGAAATACGTTTTCTGTTCTATCCGTCATAAAATCCAAAAAGACTGTTCTGTCTTTCATTGCAAAAGCTTCTTTTAATGCGCCCTCCACATCGGACGATTTTTCGATGCGCATGCCGACATGACCGTATGCTTCGGCCAACTTAACAAATTCCGGAATAGTATCCATATAAGATTGTGAATAACGGCTTTTATAGGAAAACTCCTGCCACTGTCTCACCATCCCCATATAGCGGTTATTTAGATTAATAATCTTCACCGGCGTATTGAATTGCAATGCGGTGGATAATTCCTGAATACACATTTGGATGCTGGCTTCGCCGGTAATGCATGCCACATCAGACTCAGGAAAAGCTAATTTAACCCCTATCGCCGCCGGCAGACCGAAGCCCATTGTGCCCAAACCGCCGGAATTGATCCAGCGACGCGGCTTATCGAAATGATAATACTGGGCTGCGTACATTTGGTGCTGCCCCACATCAGAGGTAACATATGCCTCGCCGTTGGTCACTTTATACAGCTGCTCAACAACATACTGCGGTTTTAATGTTTCGCCGCTGCGATCATAATCCAGACAGTTCAAATCGCGCCATTTTTCGATGTTGTTCCACCAAACTTCCAAATCCGCTGCTGAAGGTTTCAGATTGCCTTGTTTAATAATGGAAATCATCTCCAACAGGACCGGACGCACTTCCCCGACAATCGGAATATCCACTTTAACGGTTTTGGAAATAGAGGCCGGATCAATATCAATATGAATGATTTTTGCATTTGGACAGAAAGTCGCTAATTTGCCGGTAACTCGGTCATCAAATCGCGCGCCAACCGCCAAAATCACATCACTTTCATGCATAGCCATATTGGCTTCATAAGTCCCGTGCATGCCCAACATGCCGACAAATTGTTTATCAGTGGCGGGATATGCGCCCAAACCCATCAGCGTATTGGTAATCGGATAGCCTAATAAGCGCACCAATTCAGTCAATTCATTGCTGCCGTTGCCCAAAATCGCCCCGCCGCCGGAATAAATCATCGGCCGTTTCGCGGACACCAGCAAATCCACCGCTTTTTTAATCTGCCCTTTATGACCGGTTACAACCGGATTATAGGAGCGCATGCTAACCGTTTCCGGGTAGTGATAAGGCACTTTGATATTCGGATCGGTAATATCCTTGGGAATATCAACCAATACCGGCCCAGGTCTGCCTGTGGTCGCCAAATGGAAAGCCTTTTTAAGGGTTTCAGCGATTTGATTGACATCTTTCACCAAAAAATTATGCTTCACACAAGGACGCGTAATGCCAACGGTATCGACTTCCTGAAACGCGTCGCTGCCGATCACCGGCGTTCCCACCTGGCCGGAAATAACCACCATCGGGATTGAATCCATATAAGCCGTAGCGATGCCGGTGACCGCATTCGTTGCGCCCGGCCCTGAAGTGACCAGAACCACGCCGGGCTTACCCGTAGCGCGCGCATACGCATCTGCTGAATGCGCCGCCGCCTGCTCATGTCTGACCAATATGTGTTGAACGTCATCCTGGTGAAAGATTGCATCATATAAATGCAATACCGCACCACCCGGATAACCGAAAATATATTCTACGCCTTCATCTTTAAGGCACTGAACAATAATTTCTCCGCCGCTGAGTTCCAATTTGACACCCCAAAAAAACCCGGCCTAAGCCGTTTCATTGATATTTATAGAACCGGCTATTTTACTAGGTTATTCATCAATATTGAAGTTATGTTTGAATTTAAGCGACAGAATAACCATTCAAGCCTTTTAAAACCCGGGTAAATTCGCCATTAATTTGTTAATATTCAGCCATTTTTTGAATTATAAGGAACGGCAATGAAATAAATTGGGCATTTGGCGTAGGATTTTTTTTCGTATTCAAGGCGCACAAACAGGCGCATAGCAAGCTATGTAACTGTTTGTGCAACGCCGAAGACGAGAAAAAAGACAAGTCAAATGTTTAAGTTATTTCATGTACGTTCCTAACAACAACCATGTTTAATATTGCTTTATTTGAGCCGAAAATCCCCCAAAACACCGGCAACATTATTCGCTTGGCCGCCAATAACGGCTGTCAATTACATCTCATTGAACCTTTGGGATTTGACCTGCAAGAGAAAAGCTTGCGTAGATCCGGCTTGGATTATAGCGATATGACCCGCATCAGCGTACATAAAAATTACCAGTCGCTGCTCGACGCCCTACCCGGACAGCGAATATGGGCGCTAACCACACGGGGAACCCGCTATTATCACGAAGCCCAATATCAACCCGGAGATATTTTATTATTTGGATCGGAAACCGCCGGGCTTGCCGAAACTATTCACCAAAGCCTGCCTGAAGAAAATAAATTGAGAGTACCCATGCAGCCCAATAACCGCAGTCTCAATTTATCTAATACGGTGGCGCTGGTCAGTTATGAAGCTTGGCGACAACAACAGTTTGTCGGCGCGAAATAAAACTTCACGCAACTATTCATAATTAAACACCGAATCATGAAGGCATATAAATTGCTTAATCAGGATTCACCATAGCAAACGCTTTCAAATTAATCATCATGGACTCAACAACTCAATTATTCCCTTATTTTCAACCCATCGTCGACATCGCCAATGGACGCATCGTCGGCTATGAAGCGTTAGCTAGACAATATGACGAAAACCGGCAAGTCATTTCAGCCGGCCCGCTATTCTCCGATACGCATATCGACCAACAAAACCTGGTGGAGCTTGATCGCTCAGTGCGTTGGCAAGCCTTAGAAAAATTTGCCGAACTGAATGACAAAAGTTATTTAACCCTGAATATCTCACCATCCTGGATCAAACATGTTCGAAAATTGAGCCAACTGCCGACTCTGACCATGCTGGAGCAGCTCAATATAGACCGCCAACGCATTATTATTGAAATAACCGAAACCCAATGCGACATCGATAGCCTGCAAGAAATCACCAGAATCTATCGCAAGCACGGCCTCAAAGTCGCTATTGATGACTTCGGCTCTGGCTTTTCACAACTTGAGCGGGTTATGTCCATACATCCGGATATTATTAAAATTGATATGCGCTTGTTTAAGCAGGCCGCCAAAGGCGGAATCGCCAGCGACATTGTTCACTTACTCTCCAGATTAAGCAAAAGAACCGGTTGCCGCATCGTTTGCGAAGGCGTGGAAACCGACGAAGAATTTTTATTCGGGCTAAACTGCGGTGCTCAATTTCTGCAAGGTTTTTTATTTTCTAAAGCACAGGCCGACTTCCAAGATGAATTGAAATATCAACGACATATCAGCTCATTAAGAAACAAATTTTTTAACCGAAAAACCACTGAACAAAACGATAAAATTCAAAGAATCAATAAAATAAAAGACATGATTCTGCGATTAAAAGAGCAACTGCAAGATGATTTCAACTTAAATGAACTGGCGCAATGGAATTTCGAAGAAACCGGTATCTTAAGGTTTTATTTATGCGACAACGATGGGGCACAGACTTCACCCAATTTTAATTTCGCCCAAGACCGTTGGTTTACCGATCCATCCAAAATCAATTATAACTGGTCCTGGCGCTCGTATTTTTATCACTTGAGAGCTTTGGAACAAGCCGACCATCAGGATTTGAATCGATTTGTCACCTCCGATCGCTACAAAGATTTCGATACCGACGCCACCTGCAAAACATTATCAATTCGTTTAGACATGGAAAGAATATTGCTTGTCGATATTATCACTGACTAGCAGAGCCACCCAATGACCATTAGCATTTCAACGCCGGCATTATTATTTCCGGCTATCTCGGTATTGTTCCTAGCATATGCAAACCGCTTCCTGGCAATCGCCAACCGCATCCGCGATTTGCATGATCGATTCAACAAAAACCAAAACCCGGTCACCATAAGACAAATTTCCAGTTTAAGAAATCGAATCCGTTTAATTATTATCATGCAACTACTCGCTGTCAGCGGCATTATTAGTTGCGTGTTTACAATGGGCTTAATTTATTTTGGATTCCAAAAAATCGCCGATTCCATTTTTGTGTTGGTAATTTTATTTATAGTGTTGTCCTTATTAGTCTCCATGACCGAACTATTGATTTCCACCAAGGCGCTGAACCTTGAATTGGAAGATATGGGGGGCTGAAAGGAGGTCAAACAAATTAGCACTTAATTATTTACTTACATTGTAAGGAATATGAAAACAATCTGTCCGCACATAGTAAATAAAAAAAGCCATACAATCACTATAATTATTCTCAATCCTTAGCAACGTGAATTTTATAACATCCCCGTTCCTTACTTCATCTTTATCAAATACCGCCTATGACTTATCAACCTCCACATCTGAAGGATTTTGACAAACCCGTCAAAGTACTCTTTACCGGCTATTTAACCGCTGTCGCCTTTGGTTACTTTTTTGCGCTTGTGCAAATTTTATTTACCCACGGCATGGCTGACGGCGAATTCGGACTTTCCATCGACGATATTGTTTACAGCTATTACGGCAACCGATCCGGCACCGTGCTTGAAACAAAACTGAACGGATCAATGAAGGACAATGCTTCGGATCACGAACGTTTTGTCATCATGCAGTGGGATCGGGAAGGCGCCAAAGAATCTACATACGAATCATCCGGCGTTAAAAAAATCATCGAAAACCGTTGCGAGATGTGTCACAACGAAAACGCTTCCGGGATTCCTGATTTTACCGAATTTGAACAGCTAAAAGAGCTGACCGTACAAGATGAAGGAGCCACTTTTGCGTCACTGACTCGGGTGTCGCATATCCACTTATTCGGCATCAGTTTCATTTTTATGTTTGTCGGGCTGATATTCAGCTTCTCGGAAACCAGTACGGTAAAGTACAAGTGTATTGCCATCGGCATGCCTTACACCTTTTTACTGGTCGATATATTGTCCTGGTGGCTAACCAAACTGCACCCCTCTTTCGCCTGGCTTGTCATCCTGGCCGGACAAGGCATGGCTATCGCCTTCATTTTCATGTGGGCCATATCGATTATGGAAATGTGGCTGTTTAACTTCGCCTTTCTTAACGCCAAAGGTGAAAGATATACACAATGGAGCATTTTGATCGAATCGAAATTAAAACAATACGGCGTTACCGAAGCCTGCAAAACGATAAGCTGTAAAGCTTGGAGTTTAACAAAACATCTATTCCGTTTTATACTTGATAAATGGCTGGAAATAGGTTGGCCGACTTTGAAAAAACTATTTACTAAATCTTCATAATTACATTTATAGTTCGCGCGACTGTGCGAACTATAGATTCATTTCTTATCAAAATTAGGGAGTTGCGGATACCTCAACTCCCTATTTTTTTGCTTCTATCCTTACTTTACCGCCTATTTCGCCCCAACTGAGCATGGAATGTGCTTAGGCTATATTAATAGCCTAATTCAAACTTATATTAATTATGAATTTAATTATCTTTACCGATCTGGACGGCACTTTATTAGATCATCACGACTATAATTTCGACGCCGCCCAACCCGCTTTAAACGAATTAAGCCGCAGAAATATTCCGGTTATTATCAACTCCAGCAAAACTTATGCTGAAATTAAAGATTTACGCATAAAAATGCACAACAATAGTGCATTTGCAGTAGAAAACGGTGCAGCCGTTTATTATCCCACCCAAGGATCAGGACAAGCCGAACAACTCAAGCAAACTATTTTAGGCAAACCCCTACCCTTCATACTGGAGCAGCTTGCCGAACTGAGGAGCCGGTTTCATTTTCAATTCCAAAGTTTTGCCGATATGAGCAACGAAACAGTCGCTGAAATAACTGGCCTTAGCGTTGAGTCAGCGTCGTTAGCCAAACAACGCCAAGCCAGCGAACCGTTGCTATGGCAAGATTCAGCCGACAATCTCGAAATATTTAAGCAACAGTTAGCCAAAAATCAGTTACAACTGTTGCAGGGCGGCCGGTTTTATCATGTTATGGGTCAAAACGATAAAAGCTTGGCAATGGCATGGTTATTGAATAACTATTATCAAACACCCAAACAAACGGTTATCGCCCTTGGAGACAGCGCCAACGACCGAAAAATGTTGGAATGCGCGGATTTCGCCGCCATTATCCGCAAAACCGACCACAGCTATTTAGCAATAGAAAAAGACCCGGAGGCTGTATTTAACTCCCCCGACGTAGCTCCATTAGGCTGGCGACAAGCAATCGATTTTATATTTAATAAACTGGGAACAGGAGACACCGATGAGTGACTTTTTTCAGAACGGCTCAATCACGACTCTGCATCGTTTAGACAAAGAACACACCTTGGAAATGGAAAGCGAACTAAAAGAATTCGCCAAACAACGACCGATGGGACTGGTATTGCCTTCGCTTTTTTCCGAATTGGAAGGCCCCGCCCTAAAATCCATCATCCAGGAAATCAGCAAAGTCGATTATATCGATGAAATCATCATCGGACTTGACAGAGCCAGTGAAGAGCAATTCGAATATGCGAAATCATTTTTCAGCGAATTACCTCAACATTACCGCATTTTATGGAATGACGGTCCAAGACTCAGACAACTGAACTCCAAACTGATCGAACAAGGGGTTGCGCCTAAAGAATCAGGCAAAGGCCGCAATGTCTGGTTTTGCTACGGCTACGCAATCGCTTCCGGCAGATCGGAAGCAATCGCCCTACATGATTGCGATATCCTCACCTATAATCGGGAATTGCTGGCGCGACTTTTTTATCCGGTCGCCAACCCTGCTTTCAACTTCGAGTTCTGCAAAGGCTATTACTATCGTATGGCCGATAAAAAAATCAATGGTCGAGTTTGCAGGCTTCTGGTCACGCCTTTATTAAGAGCATTGAAAAAAGTTTTAGGCCCTTTAGATTATTTGGAATATTTAGACAGTTTTCGCTATCCGCTGTCCGGCGAATTCGCCACTCGGATGGACACCATCAAAGAAATTCGCATTCCCAGCGACTGGGGATTGGAAATCGGCGTCCTCTCGGAAATGTACCGCAACCAATCGAGTAAACACATTTGCCAGGTGGAAATAGCCGATGCTTACGACCATAAGCATCAATCGCTGTCTGCCGATGATCATGACACCGGCTTATCGAAAATGAGCATTGACATTAGTAAAGCGATCTTTAGAAAACTGGCGACTGAAGGCGTAGTGCTCAGTAAGGAAGCTTTTCGCTCTTTAAAAGCGACTTATTATCGGGAAGCGCTGGATACAGTTGAAGCTTATTACAGCGACGCCTGCATCAACGGTTTGAAATTTGACCGCCATCAGGAAGAAAAAACTGTGGAATTATTCGCCAAGTTGTTAATTAAAGCCGGCGATGACTTTATGGACAAACCCAGCGAGACGCCGTTTATCCCCAGCTGGAACCGGGTTGTTGGCGCTGTTCCGGAAGTTTTTGAGCTACTACGCGAAGCGGTGGAAGCAGATAATGCATAAGCTGTCGCAGCAGGTCGCCGAATTACGATGCAGGACTCGGCAAAATGGTATATAAGCAATGAATAGAGCCGCATAGGGACATTTAACCCAGCCGTCGAAAATAGTGATCAATATTTGATTTTCAGCATAACAAATTGAAAAATAAGGATTTAACTCATACCAATACTTGCCATGTAGCGCCATAATATTTATTTTTCATGCATATCAATTGATTATAAATTTAAAACCGAAAGCTGGGTTAAGCGCTTGCCGGGTAGAGTCCTCAACCCGGCAAGCGCCTTATTAATTTAACAACTTGAGCATTTTTCCAACGGCAAGGAAGCTTTCCGCCAAGCGCTCATATGCCCATCCAAGTAAACAACATTGCTAAACCCCGCTATCCAATACGCAAATTTTGCAATACCGGCCCTGGGTCCGTGTTCACAGTAAAGCACAATGGTTTGTTGATGAGTCACATTATCCAGCCGACTGTTGGTAAAACTATCCCAGAACGGAATATGAATCGCCCCCGGCAAATGAGCGGCGTCATATTCGGCAGTCGTTCTCACATCAACAATGACCGGAGGCTGATCCGATTTAATTTGCGCCAGTAATTCCTGCTGCTGTAGGCGATTTTGTTCGGCAGCGCTACACCCGACTAAAAATAAAAGAAAAACAACCGGGTAAAGGCTATAATTTAGCTTCAACATTAATAATCTCCGGATAACCTAAAAATAGTTTTCAATTTCCGCCTATAATAATATTGAATTAACTTTTTTGTAACAAAATTGGTGATTAAACAACATCTTTTAGTTTTTTGAATCTACCACATGGATTAAAATACAAACTATCTGAATAGAATAAATTTCATTTCGTGCAGTAAACGATGTGATTTTCTTCACGCTTGCCCGACCTTGTTTTACAATCAAGGCGCAATAAACTAAAAAGTTTTGACGGCAGGACGATAAAATTTAAAACAGGCTGAACAGTCAGCGATAAAACATAAACTACGGTAAATTTGTGAAAAGTTCCTTTTTTTTGGTCATTCCCGAACAGAAAAATAATCCTGACGACTGCGCCAGTTATGAGGAAGCGACCTTACAACAATGGATAAGCGAACTTCCCACAGCCAACCCCAGTCTATCAGCACGCTTATTTCACGACCTAGTCGCCGAAATGAACGCCTTGCAAATGCCGACTCAAAAACGCATTGACGCCTTGGAAATGCTTAGGCCGACTTTATTGGAAATGGAAGACTATTTGCGTTCCAAACTCGTCAAATCCGGCTATCCTAAAGGCCATAATGAAGAAAAAATCATGGATGCGCTCACCGCCATCGAAAAGCACTTTACCATCGGCTATTGGATATGCGCGCGTGATTTAACCGTTAAAGACGGTTCCTGGTTTCAAGGAAAAACCATTGCCTTAAGCATACAAAGAACGATCAGGGGACTCAGTAGCGTTATTGTCACGCATTTCATCATGAATACGCCGATTCCTGACTGGATTTGGATTGATATTCATTCGCTATACAACTTAAGCGTCAAATTAAAAAAACACAATATCAAGGTTTCCGACCAGATGAGTTCAGGCGGTAAAACTCAAATTGACACTTGCTATAAACAAATTATGCTATTAAGTTTGGCCAACCCGGCCGGACTGATGCAAAAAGAATATCAACTTTGCTATAAGTTCATCGGCAAGCTGGCTCATTTGATCGAGATTGTCAAAAAACCGGACGCCCGGCAAAAAAACTACTGCGTGATTTTATTAGACGAGGACAGCCCGCCTATTTTCACTACTGATCTGCCGGAAATTGATGACTCGGTCGCTTTTTTAAACCTGGCGAAATTATTAAAAATAAAACAAACGCCGGAAAAATTCAGCAGTATTGATGAGCCCCGATTTAGCTTTATCGATAGTAGACAGGTACAGTCGGAAAAACTGTCTACCGATTTGTTCAACTACCTGATGCAACGTTGGGAAGGCCAAGCGTTAAGCGGCGATCACTTGTTTCCCGACAGAATGGATAGACTTTTGGTTATCGGTTTAGCCGCTACTCACAATACCCTTTCACCGAGTAGCCGCGATTATGATCCGCCTGTTGAAATCAGGGCCGAAACCAATTCGGAGTACAGTCTTTCCTGCCGCTTCGAGACCCAAGGCGTTCTGTCAATCGGTAGTTTATTAAGTTTCAGGCGCCCCGATGACAGTAAACTAATGCGCCAATTGGCGATTGTCAGCAAACTGACTTTGCCCAAACAAGACAACCAACTGCTATTTGAGTTGTCGGCAATCGCCAACCAAGCCTATGCCATTACCTATATCGACCTGGAAGAGGACAACGAGGATCCGCAACAACATAAAGGCTTGCTATACGCGGTTAAACAAAATGAAGCGGAAAAAAGCTTTATTTTGATGGACTCTTTTTCCTACAAAGACGGTTCCTTATTGCGCTTATATCTTCAACAGGAAAGCTTTCCGGTGATCCTAAGAGATAGAAGAAACATCGGTTTGGGATATTGGCAATTTGAATGCAGACGATTACCGGAATCTGCGCTGGAACAATTACAGCCTCAAAAAAAGAAAGAAAAAGAGACCAAAAAAAAGAAAAAAGGCTTTGACTTTATTTGACCCTGCTTCGAACTCCCCCTTTCAAAGTTCATCACCAGCATAGCAATATCGTCGACAAGCTTGAGTTAAATCTCTTTCGTCAATTGTTTTTGTTGATATTTACGATAATCAATCGCCACCTTCAAACCCGCGAAACGCCCCGACATTTTCACCAATTCCTTGTGCGCCTTATTAAAAGTTAACTTGACGATGCTTAACGCTCTTTCTTCATAGCCCTGTTCAATATTGTCAGTCTCCAGCACAAAATGATAAATATAAACCTGCTCTTCCCCCGTATCCTCTACCGTCAACGGCTCGCCTAAATGTTTTAGCACAACCGGCTTTAAAGGTAGCTGCGCGGAAATTTTATCAATCTGGGAAGTGTCTACTTTTAATTGCCTTTTCTGCTGAAGAATTTCACCTTTAGCAATTGAACGAATTGATAGCTCCAAAAACTCGGCCGGCGCAATCTGCAAAAACAAAGGCGAAAAAGTCCACGTTGAGACTTTATCGTCCGCCGCAAAACTCAACATAAAAGAAAATTTGATTTCCGGTTCAATAACAGCGCCATTCTGATCCACTTTCCGAAACCAATAACGCCATAATTTTCCACCGCCTTTTTTAAACTCCTCACTGGGCGTTAGCTTCGCCAAGCTCACAAAATCATCACTGATTAAAACCGGATCTTTAAAATGAATTGTAAAATCATCTTTAACGGAAATGGCAAAATGGCGATCAAAATCATCCATTTGCTGATAAGTTTGATAAGCGCGCCACCAATAAAAACAACCGTTCATTGTCAACATCAGAGCGACCATCAACAACCACCGAAATAATTTATAATTGGACCCGAGCATGAGCATACCTTAACAAATTAAATAAATTACTGTTAAGATCATCAATGTTGCGTTTCAGTTCCTTTTTCACCCGTAGGCGGATTTCTCAACAAATTTTCCACATCGACCCGATCAAACTCAAATTGCCTGCCGCAGAATTGACAATCCGCCGCAATCGTTTCTCGCTCCTGTAAGATCGCCTCCAACTCTTCACGTCCTAGCGAAGTTAAAGTATGACTGATTTTATGTCGAGAACAGGAACACGAAAAATTGACCGACTCAGGATCAAAAACTCTCACTTTTTCCTCATTGAACAAACGATATAACATTTCATCGCTATCCAAGTTGAGCAGCTCCTCTTCGGTTACCGTATCAGCCAGCATTTCTATTCGCTCCCAATCCTCCTTATTTTCAGCTTGACCGGGTAATTCCTGAATCAATAAACCGGCGGCGCAATGATTATCGGCAAACAACCATAAACGGGTTTTCAATTGCTCCGATTGTTGAAAATAAGTTTCCAACATTCCCGCCAGATGATCCTGCTCCAAAGCGACGATGCCTTGATAAGGTTCGCCTGCTTCCGGCTCTATCGTCAGCGCCAAATGCCCTTTACCCATCATTTGTTTAATCGTACCGGTTTCAAGCTCATCTTCGCTGCGCACTAAACCGCGAATTTTTCGATCATGGGTTGATTGGGCGACAAGCGCTTTCAATGCACCGCTCCCCTGAGCCTGTAAAATCATTGAACCTTTGAATTTGATTGTAGCCGACAACAAAACCGCCGCCGTCAAAGCCTGACCCAACTGATTTTCCACTGCCGAATTAGCAAAACTTTGAAATTCTTTAGCCTGTAGCCAACTGTCCTGTAAACGCACCCACTCACCGCGAATAGGCAATTCTTCAAATAAAAACCGCTTTAAACAATCTTTTTCACTCATTTATTTCTCTAATCCACTCTTAACCCAGCTATGCCATTGTAACGACATACAAGCATACTGATCCTGACAATTCAATGACAAAACTGGATGAAACTTCAGTCATGCCGATACGGCGCCTGATAACATATAGTATACTCGGAATTACCCAATGTCATGGACTCGCCGCTATGTTTGCACTACCTAAAAAATCACAATTAATTTCTCCCTCAGAAGCCTTGCCGGGCAGGGAAACCGCTATCAGCAAACCAGCATCGCATTTCGTTCTGAACACACCGCTCACTCCACCCTTTCCCGCTCATCTGAACAAAATAATCTTCGCAATGGGCTGTTTCTGGGGAGCTGAAAAAAGATTTTGGCAATTACCCGGCGTGTATTGTACAGCAGTCGGGTACTGTAATGGCTACACTCCGAACCCCAGCTACGAAGAAGTCTGCACCGGCATGACCGCGCATGCGGAAGCTATATTGGTCGTATTTGACCCTGCGGAAATGACCCTTCAGCAGCTATTGATTCAATTCTGGGAAGGCCACAACCCCACTCAAGGCATGCGTCAGGAAGTCGATATCGGCAGCCAGTACCGATCCGGCATTTTCACTGATAATGAACAACAGGCTCAAATTGCCGAAGCCAGTCGGCAACATTACCAACAGCGATTAACGGATCACGGTTTTGACCTCATAACAACGGAGATCGCCCCCGCTCAGACTTTTTATTATGCTGAAGACTATCATCAACAATACCTGGCCAAAACGCCCCGCTTAAGCAGTTGCGACATACCTTTGCAACAGACCGGGAGACCGGCTTATTGTGCGCCTTGATTCATAGCAAGCTCCAGGCATATTGCGGCGGTGAAATAAAACAATGACGGATTGCTCCGGAATCCGTCCTACTTTAATAATAGACTCTCAAACAGTTTTGAATCTGCTCAAATTCAAATAAATAAGGCTTGGCGACCTCATGATTGGCGGCCACCACGATCAGATCGTGTGAAAACACCGAGGTGTTATACCAGTTGAAACTGCCGTCTATCACAATATAGTCATCAATAATGCAATATTTAGAGTGAATCGGCGAATAAGGCACATCATGATCATCTTGTCCGTAAACCAGGCCGACGCCTATTCCGGCTTCTTTCAAGCGTTGTACGGCGGGCAGCAAAGGCCGCGCCAACTCATCCTGCATATTGCGCTCGACGCCGACTTTGCCTTCTCTAGCCAAATGGCCGTTAAATAGAATATGCACATGCACGCCGCGATGCCTCGCTTGTATCAAGGCGTCCACTACGCTGTCATGATGATCGCCGTGTAAGTCGCCGATTAAAAACAAACAGATTTTGATGCTGTGCTTAGCGCGATGAATTTCCGCCAAAATCGCATGGTGCGGTAAATAATTACGGCCATCCAGCTGGGTATGGCGGCCAAAGGTATAAAGCAAATTAAAATGACTAAACGGGTCTATCCCGTATTTCTGGATTACTCCGCCGCGCTGACTTTGGAAAATATTATCCAATAAGCGACAAACGCCTTTGGAATGAAAGGTCATCCCCGATTCCCAATTCGCCCACCAACGATCAAAGGTAATATTGAACGAACCCAAAATACAATCTTCATCATTAAAAATGATAAATTTGGTGTGCATATCCGGCTCAACTTCAATCAAATGATGCTGAGGGGTACAAAATACGCCGATCAATTCAACTTTTGAACGCTTCAAATTCGCATAAGTATGACTGTTGGTCATCGTCATTTTGCGCCAATCGACAATACATTGCACCCAAACCCCTTGATGCGAAGCGTGGATGAGATGATTGATAAAATCATGATCATCAATGCAATCAACGCTGACTTTAATCGTACAAAAGCGTTCAGGATTTGTTTGTTTAGCATGAATCACCTTGTCGATATGATCGTGGATAAAGCGCTTGGGGTGATAAGGATGATATTGCTGACCTTTAGTGAACTTGGGAATTAAATGTAAATCATCAAAATGATGGTTGTACCAATCGACATCTGACTGTAATTGCTTGGCGTCCAGTTCATAAGCGCGAAAATGGTTATCAGTGGTCCACTCATCGCCGATTTGGCGCTGTTGCGGATAGCCATCCTGCAACTGATACCAATCCATGAAAATATATTCTTTAGCCGAGGGAATAGAACGATTATGGATATGAATCAGATAAGAAAACTTAATACAATTAATTTTTCCAAAATGAGTGGAATCCGGATAAACAAAAAAGTCTCGGCTACGGCGTTTATGCCTGTCCCAGCTTACCTCATACGCTTCGCTATCGACAATATAGGTTTCACAGATGTGATTATCACGATAGACTTTTAAAATAATTTTCAAATTGGCTTCCACCCCATGATACATGTGAAAATTAATTTGCCCCCACCGAATGTCGAAAGTATGGTTATAATCGTTAATGCGTTGAAAAAAACCGCCTAACTGACCATAAAAAGGCTTAGCGTATTGTTCTGCAAATGCCATAATTTTTCCTCTTTATATTGGCTCAAAGGTCATTATATAACCGCAATGATCGGATACTTGGCCATAATCCTGATCGGTGAAGATCACTTGAGCTGAAGTAACTTGTAATTCACTGTCCTTGTGCATGAAAATATAATCGATGCGGTAATCATCGGCCAAAGCCTGTCCCCAATGCGCATCATTGACGCGAAAAATGCTTTCAAACAAACCCTCATTATTCGCCGCCAGGTATTGGTCTTCATATTGATGACTGTTGACCACCTTCAGATAACCTTGCTCGCCGGCGGTAATATTAAAATCGCCGCACAACAAAGTCGCTTGC
>SPJK01006774.1_pt1 | contig 39446 bp, 39 predicted proteins | sample 3741771 | NCBI WGS metagenome assembly SPJK01 (sample SAMN10925997, study PRJNA522277) | cold seep metagenome | isolation source: Elba SIP-enriched marine methane seep metagenome, extraction at timepoint T2 | place: Italy: coast of Elba, Mediterranean Sea
AGCTCCTCGACCGGGCGTTCGACATAAGCCAGTTCCTGACGTCGATTATTGTTTTGGCAGGCTGTGAGTACCAGCGCCGCGACCGAAGCCGAGAGAAGAGTGATGTGAACTTTACGCATCTGCGAGGACAACCGTGTGACTTGAGCGCAGTTTCCCTAGGCGGCCTAATTTGTAAAGACTGAGACTGCCTCAAATCGCGGCTCTTGGCTGAGTTTTACAGACTTGTCATCCTTCGCGATCGATCTACGTCCTGTTTCGACAATGCCGTGGCGCTTCTGCAATGGCTTCGAAGGATGACGTCATGGACCAGGACAAAACCGCACTGACCGCCAGCGAAGTCGACCGTCTGGTCGGCGATCGCATCCGCCGCCGCCGCATTCTCATGGGCCTGACACAGGACCAATTGGGCGAGACGCTCGGGATTTCATATCAACAAATCCAGAAATATGAGACCGGCGCCAATCGCGTTAGCGCTGGCCGTCTGTACTTGATCGGCGCATGCCTGGAAGTGTCACCGGGCTGGTTCTTCGATCCGGTCAAATCCGACGCATCGAGCGATGATTTCAATGAGCTTGGCTCGTCGCGCCTGCTGATGGAGTTTGTCCGCAGTTTCGCCCGAATTGAAGACGAGCGGGTCAAATCCCTGCTGGTTTCATTGGTCAAAGCCATGGCGGAGGGTGTACCCGGCCCCATTCCGACGACAATCGGCGAATCAGGCGAGACCGCCCCTCGCCTCGACTGACTTGAAAATTTCCCCGGAATTCAACCGCATACATCAAAACGCGATGTTATAACCTCAATAACATTCTGTTTTTATTGATGTTTTGGTGAGCGCTGTTAGAGTGCCGTGATGCACAGTCACGCTCATTCCCACGCGCACCATGACCATGATCATAGCCACGGTGTCGCTGACACCACTGACGGCCGCCGGCGCGTGGCGATTGCCGCCGTGTTGACCTTTGCTTTCATGATTGCGGAGGTGGTGGGCGGTCTGATCTCCGGATCGCTGGCCCTGCTTGCCGATGCAGCGCACATGCTAACCGACGCGGGCTCTCTGGCCCTGGCCTGGATCGGGTTCAAGCTGGCAGAGCGGCCGGCGGACCAGACGCGCTCTTTCGGTTGGGCGCGATTCAAGGTTCTGGCCGCCTTCGTCAACGGCCTGACGCTGCTCGTTCTGGCCGTCTGGATCATATTCGAGGCGATTCAACGACTGATGGCGCCAGAGCCGGTGATGGGGCATCTCCTGCTCGGCGTTGCGGTGCTCGGCCTGGTGGTCAACCTGATCGCCTTCCGGGTGCTGCATGGCGGCGATCAGGAAGATCTGAACATGCGCGCCGCGCTCTGGCATGTCGCAGGCGACCTTCTGGGCTCAGTCGCCGCCATTGCAGCCGCCCTGGTGATCATGTCGACCGGCTGGATGCCGATCGACCCGCTTTTGTCGGTTCTGGTCGCCCTGATCATCCTGGTTGGCGGCATCCGCGTCGTGCGCAGCACTGCACACATCCTGATCGAAGGTGTTCCCCCTGGCTTATCGACAGCGGCTATCAAGTCTGACCTGGAAGACCAACTCGACGATGCCGTAAGTGTCGATCACATCCACGCCTGGGCGTTGAACGAGAGCAAGACCCTGGTGACCCTCGATGTCGAGGCCAGAAGCGGCGCCTGTGTCGAATCACTTCGCCGAGCTGTAAAAGCGCGATTGCACGACAAGTTTGGCATCGATCACGTTACTGTGGAGATTCAGAGCACACCGATGAAATCGCCCTGCTAATTACAGGTTTAGCGATGGTATCCGCAGCTCTCAGATGCGAAAAAGGGAGGCCAAAAAGACCTCCCCTCAACACTCTACGCATACTCTACTAGGGATATTCTATAGCGAATTGTACAGGCTTTGGAAAGCCGGTGCCCTCAGCATGAGTAATTTGTAAGCAATTAGCTCACAACTTTCTTCGCCAGAGCGCGGGCTTGCGCCTTCCAATTGTCGCGAACCATGCGGCCCGGGAAGCGCAGAACGGCTTCCAATGCATCAACCTGGGCTTTGCGCATTTGCGCGATTTGCCAGAAGTGGAACACGCCAGCTTCGTTCAGACGACGCTCAAGCACGGCGCCAACACCTTTGATCAGTTTCAGATCGTCTGCGGAACCGAGTGGCTTGGTCAGACGACCATTCTCATCGGTTTTAGGAGCCGCAGCTGTTTTCGCCTTGGTCGCGCGGGTCGTTTTTGCTTTCGCCTTTGGCGCAGCTTTCACGGTTTTCTTAGCAACCTTGGTTTTCTTGGCTTTCTTTGGCTTACCGCCAACCGCTGCGATCTCTTCGCTCAGACGCTCGACGCGAGCTTTGACCTTGTCGTCAACGCCGTCAGCATCCGCACGCAGTTCAGCAACTTGCTCTTCGAGGTCGTCGAGCTTGCTGTGCAGCTTCTCGGCTTTCTTGGTTTTCAGTGAGAACTGCTTGAGGCCGAGAGCTTCGCGCATGCGTTCCATACGGGCTTCCAAGCGCTCACGCTGCTCTTCCTGGAACTTGCTGACCGCTTCGGTCGCTTCTTCGGTCGCTTCCTTGACGCGGCCACGAACCTTGGCGGCTTCTTCCGCCACACGGCTCATCTGCTCGCTCATTCTGGCGATGGCAGAATTTGAGTTCAGGCGGGCGCGAACGTCGGATTCGATTTCTTCGCCGCGGGCAACCAGGTCTTCGAACAGAACCTCGCCTTGTCCGCTGACTTTGCCAACACCTTCGGTGGCAACATCATAGGCTTTGCCATAGGCGCCAACGCCAGCCAGCCAGATTTTGTGAGCAACATCGAGACCCTTGTTCTCGATTGCTGCGCCGAGGAATTGAGCCTGGGCCTTTTTCGCGGCCTTCTTTTGCTTCTTCGCTTTCTTGTCTTTTTTGTCTTTCTTCGCCATGTCGTGGCTCCGTTTCTGGGATCGGATCAGCCCTCTGCTAATCCTCATTGAGGTCCGAGATAGAGGACTTGTCTAGAAACCGCATACTAATTCGGACGGACCCGGTTTCGCGCCTCTGGCGAATTTGTGATTGGGAACAAGCGGTGATTGAGGTACGATGTCACGCATGCGGTGGACAATCGCCCTGATCCTTGCGCTTACACCTGCGGCATTTGCCGAGGATGAGGCCCATTTGATCGCGTTTACGGAAGGTCGGTATGAAGACGCGGCTGAGCTTGCTCAGGAACGCACATCACCTGATCGACTGGCATTTGCCGCCCGCAGCTTGCTCGCCGAAGCGATGAGCGCGCCTGATTTCGTGCCCCCGCCGCTGCTGCTCGATGAAGCCGAAACGTATGCCCGTTCGGCGCTCGACGCGGACCCGACCCACGTGGAAGGACGGTTGCAACTCGCCATCGCTTTATCCCTCAAGGCGAGACCACTCTCAACGCGCGAGGCGATGCGCACGGGTTATGGGGAAGATGCAAAGTCGCTTGTTGAAAACGTCCTCGAAGACGATCCTGAGAACCCTTACGCACATGGATTCCTTGCCGTCTGGCACCTTGAAGTTCGCCGCCGCGGCGGCGCCATTGGCGCCTCGATCCTGGGCGCATCGGTCAAGAAAGGACGTCGTCATTATCAGACGGCGATTGAAGCCTCACCGGGCGACGCGTCGATCCATTGGCAATATGCGCGCGCCCTGGCATCGTTGAACGCTAGGAAATACCGGGCTGAAATCGCGACCAGTTTGCAAGCTGCGCTCGATTGTCGTGCGGACAGCATTCTGGAAGACGTCATGCGTCGCCGGGCAGAAATGCTTCAATTCACCCTCGAGAACGAAGACCGTGCCGTCACGCAGCTTCTGGCTACGGAGATGCTATAGCTTACTCTGCCGCCACGGCTTCCAGCGCCTTGGCTTCTTCCAGAAACTTCTCAGCCTCGAGCGCCGCCATACAGCCCATTCCGGCAGCCGTGACCGCCTGGCGATAGGTTTCGTCGGTGACATCTCCGGCGGCGAACACGCCTGGAATATTGGTTGCCGTCGAATCCGGCGCCGTGATCAGATAACCATTGTCATGCATGTCCAGCTTGCCGACGAACAATTCAGTCGACGGGGCATGACCGATGGCAATGAATATGCCGTGGACCGGAACATCTTCGACCGCGCCTGTGTCGACGTTCTTGAGGCGCGCTGCGGTCACGCCGAGCGGGTTCTCATCGCCGACCACTTCTTCCAGAGTCGTGTTCCAGCGGACCTCGATCTTTGGATGATTAAGCAAACGATGCTGCAGGATCTTCTCCGCACGCAAACTGTCACGGCGGTGAACCAGGATAACCTTGGAGGCAAAATTGGTCAGGAACAGCGCTTCCTCCACAGCGGTGTTTCCTCCACCGACGACGACCACGTCTTTCTCGCGATAGAAAAATCCATCACACGTCGCACAAGCCGACACACCGAAGCCCTGAAACTTGCTTTCACTGGGCAAGCCAAGCCACTTAGCCTGCGCCCCGGTCGAGATGACCACAGCATCGGCGGTATAGACTGTGCCGCTATCGCCGACTGCCCGGAACGGCCGGTTATCGAGGTCAATATCCGTGATGTGGTCTTCGGCCAGGTTTGCGCCCATTTTGAGCGCATGTTCTTTCATTTTGTCCATCAGCTCAGGCCCCTGGATTTCAGCAAATCCAGGATAGTTCTCAACTTCTGTCGTGATGGTCAGCTGCCCGCCAGGCTGCGAGCCCGCGACCACCAGCGTGTCGCGCATCGCGCGCGCTGCATACACGGCCGCGGTCCAGCCAGCAGGCCCCGACCCGATGATCAGAATCTCGGTGTGCCGCGTGTTTGATCCAGTGTCTGACATGACATTCTCCAATAGCCCGCGAACGGGCGAAAAGTCCCTTGGCGCTGGTTATGGGGATTCGGGGCACAGGAATAAAGGGGGCAATCGCCTCACAGGCACGTGAAGGACAGCTAAAAGCGTCTATTCCTCGACGCCCATCTCCCACGCCCACACGCCATCACATCCGCGCCACATCGCGTAAGTGACCGGACCTTCCTGTTCGGCACTGCTCATCAGACGCCGCGACCAGTCGTCACCTGGCTCCATTGCAGCGGCGTGGACGCCCCACAGCATCTGCGATTGGCGCAAACGTTTTTCGTCGAGCGATCCGTACAGAATGGGCTGTTTGCCTCGCACACGAGAGAATTGCGCAAGCCGGAAAATATCGCCTGTCCGCAGGGCCAGCGGCGTGTCGTTGCGTTCGGCAATCTCCATCACGGCCTGCGCTGTGGTGTCGACATCATCGCGCTTTTCGCCGCCGCCATCATACTGGACCAGCGCCTGGCGATAGTCGTCTGCGCGCTCAACGGCGCGAATGATACGGTTCATGATCGCCACCGCCGTCGCCGGATGGCGCCCGACTGCGGTCTCCGCCGAGAGCATGACAGCATCGACACCCTGATAGACGGCCGTCGCAACGTCTGAGGCCTCTGCGCGCGTCGGGGCGGCGTTCTCGACCATGCTTTCCAGCATCTGCGTCGCCACGATGACTGGTTTGGCCGCATTGCGTGCAACGCGAACGATACGCCGTTGAATGAGCGGCACTTCCTCAGGCGGGAATTCAACGCCGAGATCGCCGCGGGCAATCATGACGGCGTCCGTCGCTTCGATGATGGCATCCAGATTATCGATCGCAGCGGGTTTTTCGAGCTTGGCGACGATCATCGCGCGATCGCCAATCAAACTGCGCGCTTCCTCGATGTCCGCAACCGTTTGAACGAATGACAGCGCAATGATGTCGACGCCCATATCGAGTGCGAATGCCAGATCGCTTCGGTCCTTTTCGGACAAGGCTGGGACCGGCAATGCCTTGCCGCGTACGGTAAAGCCCTTGCGATCCTTGAGCACACCGGGGAGCTCGGATCTGACACGAGGTTTCTTGCCAGCCTGGATCACCGTGAAAATCAAAAGACCATCATCCGCGAGGATCGTATCGCCTTCTTCCAGAACTGAGAGAATTTCGGCACGCGGGACAGGAATAACACCTGCGTCTTCGGTTTCCTGGCCAACGACGAGATCATACTCGCCCCGCATTTCGAGTTTTAATTCGCCACCGGGAAATTTCCCGACCCGGATCTTGGGCCCCTGCAAATCGGCTAGCACGGCCAGAGGACGCCCCAGAAATTCCTCGGTCATGCGAATGACTTCACAGGTTTTCTTGTGCTTTTCCTGCTCGCCATGACTGAAATTCAGGCGAAAGACGTCGACGCCAGCTTCCGCCAGCAACCGAATGGTCCCGGGCGCTGAACTGCCTGGCCCGAGCGTCGCGATGATTTTCGCGCTGCGCCCCCGCAGTCCTGCTGCTCTTTTGCTCATTTTAAGCTCCTTTGCCGAGCTCCGCGGCTGCGCGCACCTTGGCTTCGATTCCAGCCCAGTCGCCAGCTTCCATTTCCTGCGGTGTGGCGATCCAGGTTCCGCCGGCAGCAATTACATTCGGCAGACTGAGATAGTCCATCGCATTATGCGGCTTCACGCCGCCTGTCGGCATGAAATCAATATGTGGCAGCGGCGCCGACAGCGCTTTCAGAAAGTCCGCACCGCCCGAGGCCTCTGCTGGGAAAAATTTCACCACACCATAGCCTTCTTCAAAGCGCGCCATCGCTTCGCTTGCGGTCGCAACACCCGGCAGGATAACGCCATCATGATAGGCCAGCGCCTTTAGTAGATCCGGTCCGGCCCCTGGCGAGACCAGAAAATCCGCACCCGCTTTCAACGCAGCATCGACATCGCCCTCTGAGCAGATCGTTCCGGCGCCAACAATCAGATCAGGTTCGGCCTGCTTCATCTCCTCGATCACCTTTAGCCCAACGGGTGTTCGCAGGGTGACTTCCGCACTCCGCAAGCCGCCCTTCATCAATGTCGTTGCCAGCGGGGCAGCGTGCTCGACGGCGGTGACCGTCAAAACCGGAACGATAGGCGCGCCGTGAAGCGCTTCCCGGAACGTAGCAAGGTTGATCATGCTGCGAGATCCTCATCAAAGTGCAAAGCTGCCGCCCCAATAAGCGCTGCCTCGCTCTCCATCAACAAGCGAATTGGAATGGGCTCCATGTAGTGGCTCATAGGTCCACGATCGAAGAAGCGCGACAGGGCCTTTGGTTGCGCCAGCCATTCGACCAGCCGCTCCGCCACACCGCCCGTAATCACGACCCCGCCGCGCGTGCCATTGATCAACGCCGCATCGCCCAGTGCATCAAGCGTGGCACCGGCGCGGATTTCGCAAATATCCCGGCAAAGCGCGTCGGCGGCTTCCGCGCGTCGCATAATTTCGGCCGGCGGCGTGCGTTGCCATTCGACGCCGTCGATTTCACACAAGGCGCGGTGGACGGCATTCAGGCCCGAGCCTGACAGGACCAGTTCTTTGGAAACATAACCATGCTCATCCTTGAGACGCTTGGTGAGATCCCATTCGCGCTCGGACCGCGGTGCAAACGCCGCATGGCCGCCTTCGCCCGTCATCACGCGCCATCCGCGCTCGCCTTCAGGCAAAAGCGTCGCCATGCCGAGACCTGTCCCCGGTCCCGCCACCAGGATGGGTGAGCGCTCATCCGGCACACGCCCATCATGCAGCAGGCGGAAACTGTCATCGCCAAGTTCCGGAATCGACCGCGCCATCGCTGCATAATCATTGACCAGGCGAATGCGTTCCAGCCCGGTTTGCTCGACGAGATCATGACTGTCGACAATCCAGTCGCGATTGGTCAGACGGACAACGCCGTCCCTGACCGGACCGGCAAATGCGAACAGAGCTTGTTCTGGGCTTTTGGTGCCCAACTGCCCCAGATACATGTTCAGCGCTTCATGAAAGGTGCGGAAACTGTCACCCGGCATGACCGCGATATCGCCGACTTCAGGATGGCCGGCAAAGCCAAGACGTGCGCGTCCAAAACGGACATTGGTGCCGCCAATATCGCCTACAAGTACTGTATCTGGCATCAACGTTCCCCCAACATTGAAAACACACTGCCGCCTTGTTCAGAATTACTGACAGCGGCTCTAAACCCACCAAAAAGTTCACGGCCTAGTCCGGATGCGGACTGATTGGGCCTGAACGGCGCGGCTTCTCGGTTCTGGAAAGTCGTTGCGTCGACATTGACGTCCAGGCGTCCGGACACGGCATCCAGTCGAATGACATCGCCATCCTGAACCTTGGCAATCGGGCCGCCGCGACTGGCTTCGGGCCCGACATGAATCGCGGCTGGAAACTTCCCGGAGGCGCCCGACATGCGGCCATCCGTAACCAGAGCCACCTGATGCCCCTTGTCGTGCAGCGCGCCGATGGCGCCGGACAGGCCGTGCAATTCCGGCATGCCATTGGCGGCGGGTCCCTGGAACCGCACGACGATGACAACATCGCGGTCGAGTTCGCCCGCCCGGAACGCGGCCTTCACGCCGTCCTGGCTATCGAACACGCGCGCCGGCGCTTCAGTGACATGACGCTCCGGTTTGACGGCGGAAATCTTGATCACGCCGCGCCCGAGTGGTCCGTCCAGCATTTGCAGACCGCCTGTGGCCGCGAATGGATCCTCGATCGGTCGGACAATATCCAGATCGCCGCTTTCGCTCGGGGCTTCGCGCCATTTCAGCGTCTCACCATCGAGCCATGGCTCCTGGCTATAGGTACTGATTGGGCCTGCGGCGCCCATTGCATCACCTTGCAGCAGTCCGCCTTTCAGCAGTTCGCGCACGATAAAGCCCATGCCGCCTGCAGCGTGGAAATGATTCACATCTGCAGGGCCATTCGGATAGATACGGCACAGCAGCGGTACAACTTCACTCACGTCAGCGAAGTCTTCGAGCGTGACGTCATATCCTGCCGCGGCGGCCATAGCCGGGATGTGCAGCGCATGATTCGTCGATCCGCCCGTCGCCATCAAACCGACCAGAGCGTTCACGAAGGACCGGGCATCGACCATTTCACCTGCCGGACGATAGTCACCCTTGATCGAATTATTCAGCGCCTGACGTACGGACGCCCTCGTTAAGGCTTCGCGCAGCGGCGTACCCGGGTTTGGGAAGGCCGCCCCTGGCAGATGAAAGCCCATGACTTCCATCAGCATCTGATTGGAGTTCGCGGTGCCATAAAACGTGCAGGTGCCCTGGCTGTGATAGCTTTCGCTCTCAGCGCGCAACAGTTCGTCACGGCCAACTTTGCCGAGCGCGAATTCCTGGCGAATGCGCTGTTTCTCAGGATTTGGCAGGCCGGACGGCATCGGTCCCGCCGGCACCATCACGTGTGGCAACCAGCCAAACCGCAAGGCCGCAATGGTGAGACCTGGAATAATCTTGTCGCAGACGCCGAGATTGAGCACGGCGTCATAAGCGTCATGGCTGAGCGAAACCGCAGACGCCATGGCAATCACATCGCGCGAGAACAGGGACAGCTCCATGCCGTCCTGGCCCTGAGTGACGCCATCACACATGGCCGGGACGCCGCCAGCGACCTGGGCCGTTGCGGTATTGTTGCGCGCTTCGTCTCTGATGAGGTCCGGATAGCGCTCAAACGGCGCGTGCGCCGAGAGCATGTCATTATAACTCGAAATAATCCCGATATTCGGCCAACCGGACCCCAGGATCTGGGTCTTCTCGATCACCGCGCATCCGGCAGAGGCATGCGCCAGATTGCCTTCGGTCAGTTTGGTTCGCGCGAAACCATCAGGGCGCCGCGCGCGGATGAGCTCCAGGTATGCCGCACGGCTTTCCTTGCTGCGCGCTTCAATCCGCGCTGTGACCTCTGCGATGGTGTCGTGGATCTGTGGCATTGCCTAACCGACCTCCCACCAGTCGCGATCATCACGCCGCAACATCAGGCGCGCTTCCACGGGGCCGTCTTCCAGACCAGCCTGATAGGACTGCATCGGCACATCGGCCTGGTCCCAGGCTTCCAGCAATCCATCGACCCATTTCCATGCCGCTTCAACTTCTTCGCGGCGCATGAACAGCGACAGGTTTCCGCGCACAACATCCATCAGCAGGCGCTCATAAGCATCGGGATAGCGCACCGCAAAATTGTCGGCATAAGACAGGTTGAGCGGCAGGGACTTGATACGCAATCCACCCGGGCCCGGCTCCTTGATCTGCAAGAACAGTTGAACCCCTTCATCCGGCTGGACATTGATGACCAGACGGTTGGTTTGCGGCTCGGTCTCACCAAACATGGAGTGCGGCGTTTCCCGGAACTGGACGACAATCTCCGAGTGACGGCCCTTCATGCGCTTTCCGGTGCGCAAGTAAAACGGAACCTGTGACCAGCGCCAATTGTCAATCGAAGCCTTGATCGCAACAAATGTCTCGGTGCTGCTCTCATGCCCGAGTTCATCGAGGTAGCCTTTGACCGCCTCGCCCTGAACAGCCCCGGCGGCATACTGCGCGCGCACCGTGTCTTCGCGCGCCTCTCCCGGAGTGATCGGCTTCAGGGCTTCCAGGACCTTGATTTTTTCGGTCCTGATGGCGTCGCCATCGATCGAATTCGGCGGCTCCATAGCGATCAGGCACAAGAGCTGGAGCAAGTGGTTTTGAACCATGTCCCGCAAGGCGCCGGAGCCATCATAATATCCAGCGCGGTCACCGACCCCGTAATGTTCCGACACGGTGATCTGAATGTGGTCAATCGCGGTACGGTTCCAGAGCGGCTCGAACAGGGAGTTCGCGAACCGCAAGACCATCAGATTCTGAACCGTTTCTTTGCCGAGATAATGGTCGATACGGTAGATGCACTCCTCGGCGAAAACGGCACCGACGCCTTCATTGATCTTGTGGGCAGAGGCGAGGTCAGTTCCGATCGGTTTTTCCAGCACGACGCGAGTATTGCCTTCACTCAATCCGGCATTCCCGAGCGCTTCACATATCGGCACGTATATCTTCGGGGTCACCGCCAGATAGAAGACGAGCGGTCGATTAGGGTCTTCCGTGATGTGTGCCTTCAGATCGGCCCAGTCAGCGTCCGGGTCGGTCGCATCCATGGTCACGTAATACAGGTGCTTTTCGAATTTTTTCCAATCCGATTTGCTGACGCTGTCGGGCGACGCCTCACAGCAGGCTTCGAATGCGAATTTGCGGAACGCGGCATCATCGAGCTTGGAGCGAGAAATGCCGACAATGCGCGCATCTTCGGGAATTTGCCCGTCTGCCCAACGGTGATAAAGCGCCGGCAGGAGCTTGCGACGTGACAGATCTCCTGTCCCGCCAAATATGACAATATCGAATGAGCCAACGGGAATAAACTCGGCCATTCTGCTCCCTCACACGTGTATTTTATCCTGTGACCCTATGCGCTGACGTGACAGCGGTGTCAACGTTTTTACAGACACAGAAAAACCCCGAGGGAATCCCCTCGGGGTATTCTTTAGTGATTCCGTTGGTTTAGTTGCGGGATTTATCCACCAGGCGGTCATTCTGCGCCCAGTGCATCATGCCGCGCAGCTTTTCGCCAACTTCTTCGATCAGGTGATCATTCATACGTGCCCGCATCGACAGGAAGCTCGGCGCGCCAGCCTGATTCTCGAGCACCCAGTCGCGCGCGAACTTGCCGCTCTGGATATCGTCCAGGACTGCTTTCATCGCCTTCTTGCTCTCGCTATCGACAACGCGCGGGCCGGAGACGTATTCGCCATACTCAGCCGTGTTCGAGATCGAGTAATTCATGTTGGCAATGCCGCCTTCATAGATCAGATCGACGATGAGCTTGGTCTCGTGCAGGCACTCGAAATAGGCCATTTCAGGGCTGTAGCCCGCTTCCACCAGGGTCTCGAACCCGGCCTTGATAAGCTCGACAATGCCGCCGCACAGGACAGCTTGCTCGCCAAACAGATCGGTTTCGGTTTCTTCCTTGAACGTGGTTTCGATCACGCCGGCGCGGGTGTTGCCGATGCCTTTGGAGTAAGACAGAGCGATATCGCGCGCCGAGCCGGTTGCGTCCTGATGGATCGCCACCAGACCTGGCAGGCCAAAACCCATCTGATACTGCGCCCGCAGCGTGTGACCTGGACCTTTCGGCGCCGACAGGGACACATCCACGCCAGCCGGTGGGCGGATCAGATTATAGTGCACGTTGAAACCATGCCCGAACATGATGTGCTGACCATCACGCACATGCGGTTCGATTTCGTTGGCCCAGAGCACCGCCTGCTTTTCGTCCGGAACCAGGATCATGACGACGTCAGCCCATTGCGTAATTTCGCTCGGGCTCATCACGGTCAGGCCTTCGCCTTCAGCTTTTGGTTTGGACGCCGAGGTTGGCTGCAGGCCGATGCGCACGTCGACGCCATTGTCCTTCAGGTTCAGGGCGTGCGCGTGGCCCTGGCTGCCATAGCCGACAACGCCGACTTTCTTGCTCTGAATCAGGGCGAGATCCGCATCCTGCTCATAATAGATCTTCATACTGACGATACTCCTTAAACGGTCAAATTCGGGGCCGGATGGACCGGCGTATTCGGGGAAATTTTGCGGGTGTCGGTCGAGGCGGTGATCATCCTTTTTCAGCGCCTCGCTTGATGGACAGGACACCGGTGCGGCTGACCTCGACGAGGCCGAGCGGCTCCATCAACGCGCAGAATTGATCGATCTTGTCGCTGGCGCCGGTGAGCTCGAAAATGAAGCTCTTATTCGTCGTGTCGATGACGCGGGCCCGGAAGATTTCCGAAATCCGCAGCGCCTCAACACGCTTCTCGCCTTCGCCGGCAACTTTGATCAGAGCCAGCTCGCGCTCAAGACCGCGCTTGGACTTGGTGATGTCGGTGACGTTCGCAACCGGTACCAGCCGCAGCAATTGCGCTTCAATCTGTTCCAGCGTGTGAGCCGTGCCAGCGGTAACAATGGTGATGCGTGAGCGGTGCCGGTCGCGGTCGACTTCCGCCACGGTCAGGCTCTCAATATTGTAGCCGCGCGCCGAAAACAGACCGACGACACGTCCTAGTACGCCCGGTTCATTGTCGACGATAACGGCGAGTGTCCGGCGCTCTTCGGTCTCTTCGACATGGCTCATATCATAGGCGCTGGCGGGATTGTCGCTCACTGGACGGTCTCCTTGCGTTCGCCAAGCGCGATGCCTGGTCGGCGAGATTTCAACATGGCTTTCAGACTATTGGCACGATCGATCGCGTCCGTGCGATGGTCCATGCGCTGATCATCATAGCGGTCGACGACGGTGTCGCGTCGGCGCGGATCAAGATGGGCCTGCAGCTCAGACACCAACAGCCGCCGACAATCGTCGATGAACTCGGCGCTGTTGTCCGCCGTCGGCCCGCCCTGCCGGGTCAATGCCTCAACCTCGTAATAGGCCAGCATCAGCGCATCCAGGATGGGTGGGCGAGAGCCGCGATATGCGCCCTCTTTCTCAGACCCTTTGCTCGCCGGATCGATATTGGGAAAGAACAGGCGCCCCCGCTCGACCAGCGATGACAGGGCAAGCAGCATGTTTACCCGCTGCTGAAAGAAGCTCGCATCATTCGACTGATGCTGGCGGGTTCGCGCAAACATCGCGGCCCGATTGAGCACATCGATGCAGGCATTGCCCCAGCCTAGGCTTTGCGTATCGACATTGTGGCGCAGGTTTTCGAGCTGCAAGGCCCGCTGCTTCTGCGTTTCGCGACCACTGATATACGCTCCAACCAGCGCGACAATGGCGGACAGGATCGCGACCACCACTTCAATGTGGCTTTGCATCCAACCGATCAGATTATCCAGGCCCATGGCGACCCCCTGTTTCTGGGGGATGCTTTTGCCAGAGGCCGTCGCAAGGGAAAAGAGACCAGATGACATCAAACAAGCTTCCGGCCAGCCTCATCGATCTCATCGCCGGTAATCTCGGACAGGATCATTTCATTATGGGCCGCGCCTGACGGGATCATGGGCAGGCAATTCTCGGCCTTGGTCACACGGCAATCGAAGACCACAGGGCCATCATAGTCGATCATCTCCTCGATCTTCGCGTCGAGCTCGTCAGGGTGATCGCAAGTCAGTCCCAGACCGCCATAGGCCTCGGCCAGCTTGACGAAATCCGGCAGGCTTTCCGAATAGGTATGTGAGTAGCGCTCGCCATGCAGCAATTCCTGCCACTGCCGCACCATGCCCATCCACTCATTGTTGAGGATGAAGATCTTGATTGGCAGCTTGTGCTGCACCGCGGTTGAAAGTTCCTGCAGGACCATCTGCACCGACGCTTCACCGGCAATATCAATTACCAGAGACTCCGGGTGCGCGGCCTGAATGCCAACCGCCGCTGGCAAGCCATACCCCATGGTGCCGAGCCCGCCGCTAGTCATCCAGCGATTGGGCTCTTCAAAATGATAGTGTTGAGCCGCCCACATCTGGTGCTGACCGACCTCGGTCGAGATATAGGTGTCGCGGTCCTTGGTCAGCTCATACAGGCGCTCGATCGCGTATTGCGGTTTGATCTCGCCGTCATTGTCGCCATAGGCAAAACAGTCGCGCGACCGCCAGCGATCAATCTGCGCTTTCCAGTCAGTCAGGTCTTGCGGCTTGGTTTTGCCCCAGGCCTTGATCAGCGCGTTGAGCGCCTCACCGCTATCGGCAATGATCGGCACGTCGGCGCGGATGACCTTGTTGATTGAGCTCGGGTCAATATCGATATGGATCTTCTTCGAGCCTGGCGAGAACGCATCAATGCGCCCGGTCACACGATCATCGAAGCGGGCGCCGACACAGATCATCAGGTCGCAATCATGCATGGCGTGGTTGGCTTCATACGATCCGTGCATGCCGAGCATGCCGAGCCAATCGTCATGGCTGGCCGGAAACGCGCCGAGCCCCATCAGGGTCGAGGTGACCGGAAAGCCCGTCACAGCTTGCAATTTTCGCAGAGCCTCGCTCGCCTTCGGTCCGGAATTGATCACGCCGCCGCCCGTATAGAAGACAGGCCGCCGGGCCTTTTTCATCAGCTGGATAGCGTGCTTGATCGCATGCGCACTCGGCTCGGTTTGCGGCTTGTAGGTGGCTTTGTGGATGCCCTGCTTGCCGACATAGGTGCCGCTTGCGAACTGAACATCCTTGGGAATATCGATGACGACCGGCCCGGGACGGCCTGTGGTCGCGATCAGGAAAGCCTCATGGATGGTGCGCGCCAGGTCCTCGACATCGGTGACGAGATAATTGTGCTTGGCACAGCATCGCGTGATGCCAACCGTATCGCATTCCTGGAACGCATCCGTGCCGATCAGATGTGTCGGCACCTGCCCGGTGATGACCACCATCGGGATCGAATCCATCATCGCATCGGTGATCGGCGTCACCATGTTCGTGGCTCCCGGGCCAGAGGTTACCAAGGCGACGCCCGCCTTGCCGGTCGAGCGCGCATAGCCTTCGGCCGCATGCCCGGCGCCCTGCTCGTGGCGCACCAGCACGTGGCGGATCGAAGGTTCGCTGAAGAGCGCATCATAGATTGGGAGGACCGCGCCGCCGGGATAGCCGAACATCACATCCACACCCTGTTCCTTGAGCGCGGTAATGACGATCTCAGCACCAGTCATCTGGCGAGTGTCGGTCTTGGCCTCAGGTTTGGTCTGCGTGTCCATGATCTTGGTCCTTGAAGATTTGCAGCATTTGGTGGAGCGGGTTTGAGTTTAAAAAAAAGGGCCCCGTGTGAGAGACCCTTGTTACAAGCACCTGCGACTGACGAACGGTTCCGTCAGCGCAGGTGCCTAATAACGAGTACGACTGTTGGACGCATGAAGCGTTTCCTCCCAAAAGTTGATTGGGGCATAACTTACCTCTTAACCCCCGTCAACCTCCTTATAAAGGGCAAGAATTACCCGCATTCGGTCATCAAGCGAAAGGCTTGGAATCCTTGGCCAAAATGGAAACTGGCGCCCGATCCAGGTGAACTGGCGCTTGGCATAACGGCGGGTGTCGCGCTTGGCGTTCTCAGCGGCCCCTTCGGCGCTGATATCACCGCGCAGATAAGCCAGCAGCCACGGGATGCCATGCGCCTTCATTGCGGGAAGGTCTTCGGGCAGGTTTTGTGCGGCCAGCCCTTTGGCCTCCTCCATAGCGCCTTCCATCAACATGCCTTCAAAGCGCCGATCGATACGCGCGTAGAGGCGTGGCCGCGTGGGCGTCAGCGCCACGCCGAGCCAGTCTTCGTGGTCGAGAATGGCGCGGCCTTTCTTGCCCTGGAAGGCGGTGATCGATTTGCCGGTCGCAAGCCAGACTTCAAGAGCGCGGAACAGGCGCTGGCGATCGCCGGCACCGAGCTTTGTCGCGGTCTCAAGATCAACCTGTTCGAGCTTCTCGCGCAGAGCCGCTACGCCGCCCTGCTTTTGCAGCTCGTTCACCTCGGCCCGCACGTCCTCCGGCACTGGCGGGATTTCCGACAGCCCTTCGATCAGAGCAAGATGGTAGAGCCCTGTACCGCCAATGATGATCGGCACTTTGCCGCGCCGCTGAACCTTGGCGATGACCGGTTTTACATGGTCCAGCCACTTGCCTGTGGAGTAGCGCTCAGCCGCCGCGACGTGCCCGAACAGGTGATGCTCTACACCGTCCATTTCCGCCGCCGCCGGGCGCGCCGAGATGACGCGCAGGTCGCGATAGACCTGCATTGAGTCAGCATTGATGACTTCCCCGTCCAGTCGTTTGGCGAGCGCGACCGACAGCGCCGACTTCCCACTGGCAGTGGGGCCATGAATAAGGATTGCAGGTTTCATACAATCAGTCGTAAGAAGCACGCCGCAACGCGTAAAGACAGGAATGCTGCCATGGCCGCAAAAACCCTTGATTCCAATTACATAGCGACCCTGGTTGCGCCGAATTCGTTTGACGTTGCCGAGTTCGAAGCAGCGCTGGAAAAAGCGCACCTTGCCCCAACTGCTCCCCTTCGCTGGCTCAGCAAGGAGAGCAAATGGACAGCTGTAGAAGTCCCGGTCGAATTCACTGCCGACAATCCCGCGTCAGTCCAACGCTCAAACTTGCACAAGGCCCGCACAGACTTGCGCGAGTGCCTCGCAGATCGCGCCGATGTGGCGCTCATCTCTACCCAAAATCGCAAGAAAAAGCTGCTCGTTTCGGACATGGACTCGACCATCATCGAACAGGAATGTCTCGATGAGCTTGCTGCCTATGCCGGGCTCAAGGATGAGATCGCGGCGATTACGGCGCGCGCCATGGCGGGCGAGCTCGACTTTGAAGGGGCGCTGACCGAACGGGTTGGCAAGCTGGACGGACTCGCCATCGACGCGTTGCAGAAATGCTTCGATGAGCGCATTTCGCTGATGCCAGGCGCCAATACCCTGACGGCGACCATGTCGGCACATTCAGCCTTCTGTCTGCTCGTCTCTGGCGGTTTTACCTTCTTCACCGAACGGGTCGCCGCGGCGACCGGGTTTGATGCGCACAAAGGTAATACTCTGGTGGATGACGGTCAGGCGCTGACCGGCGAGGTCGGGCGGCCCATTCTCGGGCGCGAGGCCAAGCTCGAAGCGCTGGATGATTGCGCCTTCGCCAATGGCATCACCCGCGCCGATGCGCTGGCCATGGGTGACGGGGCGAATGACCTCGCCATGATCGAAGCCGCCGGTCTTGGCCTCGCCGTGCATGCCAAGCCGATTGTGGCCGCCGCAGCTGATGCAGCGATCAATGTCACCGACCTGACGGCGGCGCTCTTTTTTCAGGGCTATACGGACGATGAGATCGTCTGGCGCGACTGATCAGCCGCGCACTTCAACATCAATGGCTTCGAACAGAACCTGACCGCGGCGATAGACGCGCACGAGCAGAGGCTGTCCTGTGCGGCCCATGGCTTCATCCATGGCCAGCAAGGCGTCTTCCGGTGTCTCGACTGTCTCGAAGGCCATTTCGGTGACGACATCGCCTTTTTGCAGCTTGCCGAAGCTCGGCCCGCGCGGGGAAACGACACGCACCAGAACGCCGTTTACGTCGCCAGGAATGCGATACCGTCGGCGATCGTCTTCGGTCAGTTCGACAAAATCCACGCCGAGCGGATTGTCCGTCAGCGTGCTGTCGGTTTCAGGGGTTTCTTCCTCTTCCTCACCACTACCGGCATCGAGCTCACCGAGTTCGAAACTGACCGTGCGCATGCGTCCATCGCGCACCAGCAGCACATCGACCTGTTTGCCAATCTCGGTGTCCGCAACGATGCGGCTGAGCGCGCGCTCGTCTTTGACCGGGCGACCATCAAATTCGAGTATCAGGTCGCCAATCTCGAAATCGGCGTTCGAGGCTGGGCCATCATCGGTGATCCGCGTCAGGATCACGCCGGTGCCCTCTTCCAGGCCATAAGCGCTGGCAAGTCCACGATCGGCATCCTGGATGCTGACGCCAAACCAGCCGCGCCGGGCTTTTCCGAACTCGATCAATTGCTCACTGATCTGACTGGCAAGATTGGACGGGATTGAGAACCCGAGCCCGACCGAACCGCCTGTTGGCGTAATGATTGCGGTGTTCACGCCCAGCACCTGGCCGCTCAGATTGAAGAGCGGGCCACCGGAATTGCCGGAATTGATGGCGGCGTCGGTCTGGATGTAATTGTCATAATTGCCGGACTGAATGTCACGATTGCGCGCCGAGACGATGCCGACCGATACCGAGCCGCCAAAGCCAAACGGGTTACCGATTGCCATGACCCAGTCACCGACCTCGGCCTGTTCGCTATCGGCCCATTCGACGAAGGGAAACGGCTCATCCTGCTCGACCTTGAGCACGGCCACATCGGTCGCCGCATCGGTGCCGATCAGCTCCGCCCGCAGGGTGCGGCCATCAGAGAAGATGGCATTGATCTCGTCGGCGCCTTCGATGACGTGATTATTGGTGACGATCAGGCCATCGGCGGAAATCACGAAGCCGGAGCCGAGCGCGCCTTCCTGGCTGAAACCTTCCGGGTCGCGACCGAAGAATTCGTTGAAATCCTGCAGCGGCCCTTCCTCGAATTGCGGCAAGTCACTGGCAACCACGCGCGAGGTCGTGATGTTGACGACGGCCGGCATCAGGCGCTTGGAGAGTTCCGAGAAACTGTCGGGACGCGTCCCCTGGTCCACGCGCTCCGCGACATCGGACAGCGATTGACCCAGAGCCGGGCCAGAAACGGTCAGAGCCAGAGACAGGGCAAATAGGGTTCGACGCATCAATCAGGCTCTCCTACAGGTGTAACACGCATCATAATTCTAACTAGGGCAGTATCTGGGCAAGGCGCAAGCCTATCTCACCCACCGAATCTCACCATAAGGTAAAGCAAAAGCGCCCCGATCGCCATGGACCACAGTCCGGACTGGCGAATGGTGGGTTCCGGCATTTCCGACAGCCAGGCACCGAACCGTTTCATTGCAGACGGCGCCCCGGCATAGATCGCCCCTTCAAGCAGGAACCAGACACCGATCCCGGCCAGGATAATGGTCAGCATGATACCAGACTCCCGAATCAAAAACCCCGCCCAGCATACGCTGGACGGGGTTTCTTGAATATGCTGGCCGGCTTAGCGGCGTGCGGTGCCGTTTGCGCGCGCCCGTTCGATGAACTCATCGCACAGTCCCAGCTGGTTCGGTCCGACGACGATACGGGTCGGCTCCTGCTGGGTCCGAGGACCGGAGCTCTCAGTATCTGCAGAGTCGCCGATATCGCCGACGCCAAAAGCTTTCTCGCAAGCAATCAGAGCGCGCTGGAAGCGGAAAAATTCCGTATCCTGCTCATATGCCAGAGCGTAGATTTCGTTCCGCTGCGCATCGCCTGCACCGCGAATCTGTTCAGCTTCACGGCGCGCTTCAGCGAGAAGCACGGTCTTTTCGCGATCGGCTTCCGCGCGCACCAGCTTAGCGCGTTCGTCACCCTCAGCGCGAATTTGCTCGGCCTGCTGATTACGTGTCGCCGCCATGCGGTCAAACACTCGCTGCGACACGTCTGGCGGCAGATCCACACGCTTGATGCGCACGTCGATAATATCGATACCGCGTCCAGCGATGGCAGAGCTCAGGTTTTCACGAATCTGATCCATCAGTTCGGACCGCTGTCCAGAGATGATTTCTTCCGGCAGCTGACTACCGAGCGCGTTCCGGATCGCGGTGTCGGTAAAGCGAAGAAGCTGGTTTTGAGCTTCGCGCTGTGTACCGAGGCGCTGATAGAAGGCCAGCGGCTCTGAGATCCGCCAACGAACAAACGCATCAACGATGAGCTGCTCCTGGTTCGACGCAAAGACTTCGATATCCGGCACATCGAGTCCAAGATTGCGTTTGTCATAGGTCACAACCGACTGCACGAACGGGATCTTGAATTTCAGACCCGCTTCGTCAGCACCAGGTTCATTATAGGCTTCGACAGCTCGTCCAACCTGCAGGACCAGGGACTGCTGTCGCTGGTCAACAATGAAGAAGGAATTGAGCAGTGCGATAATCGCGGCGAAGACGACGACAATTCCGAGAATTCCAAACGGTTTCATGTCTAGTTACCTCCACGATTTACGCGATCAAGCGGCAGGTAGGGCACCGCGCCTGAGTCGCTGTCGAGAATGAGTTTGTCCGTTCGATTGAGCACCCGCTCCATCGTTTCCAGGTACATACGCTCGCGCGTCACCTGCGGCGCTTTGCGGTACTCGGCCAGGATCTGGCTGAAACGATCGGCCTGACCGGTAGCATCAGCGATCACCTGATCGCGATAGGCCTGGGCGCGCTGCAGGATCTGCTGCGCTTCACCACGGGCACGCGGGACGATGTCGTTGGCGTATCGATTGGCTTCCTGAACCAGACGCTCGGCATCCTGTCCGGCATTGATCACGTCAATAAAGTCTGCACGAACCGGGGCCGGTGCCAGGGCTTCCTGAATCTCGACGTTCTCGATGTTCACGCCGGCGCCGTAATCAGCGAGCAGCACTTGCAGCTGTTCGCGGACCGTCGCAGCGATCTCACCACGTCCAGTCGTCAGGACGGCATCAAGGGTCGACTTGCCGACCACTTCGCGCATGACGCTTTCAGCCGCGGCTTTCACCAGCGGTGTGCCATTATCGATATTGAGAATGAAGTTCTCAGGGTTCTCGGCATCATAATACCAGAACACGCGGAACTGGACGTCGACAATGTTCTCATCGCCCGTCAGCATCAGGCTCTCGCCCTGATTGATCCCGACCTGGGTTTCCTGTTGCCGTTCGGACGGCAGGATTTCATGGGTCTCGATCGGGGCTGGCAGGTGGACGTGGAAACCAGGTGTGAAATTCTTCTGATATTGTCCGAATCGGAACACCGCGGCGCGCTCGCCTTCGTCGACGACAACAACGCCGGTTGCGAGCCAGGCCACCAGAGCCACGAGACCTAGAACCAGAAATCCGCCAGGTCCGAGGCTGGGGCCGCGTCTACCGCCGCCACCGCCGCCGCGTCCACGGCGAGAGAATCGCTCCTGCATCTTGCGCATCTGATCTTCGATATCAGAGCCGCCGCCGCCCTGGCCACCACCCGGACGTCCCCATGGCGAACCGCCATTGCCATTGCCGCCTGAGCCGCCCGAACCGCCGCTGCCCCAGTGGCCGCCATTGGCCTTGGGCGGCTCGTCGCCATTTCCGTGATTGTCGTTCCAGGGCATTGCCCCTCCTTTTCAGTCACACCAGGTCACTGGCTTTTTGTCTGCATGGTGCCTATTTGCGGTCTAACACCCTCTGCATCAAGGACATAGCCCATGTTTTGGGACAAGAAAGACCAGAAAACACTCTCCGATGACATGATCCGGCAGGCGCTGGGGCAACCGGACTGGCTTTCGGGCGTCAAAATCGACGAATCGGGGACGGTCACGTTGATCATCGAAGCCGATCCTGAGGACATGGAACGGGCGGAAACTTTGAAGATCGAAGCCGAAGCCCGGGCGATGAGCCTGGAAGGTGTCACAGACGTCCGCGCTGTCCTCACCGCGCAGCGGGCGCCGGGGCAATCTACGCCGCAACCGGCGCCGGACTCTTTGAAGACCCATGCCAGCCCGCGCCGTGTCCGCAAAGGCGCCCGGCTGTCGGATGAAGCGGTCAATCAAGGCCAACCGCAGCAATCCGCGCAAATCGCGCCTATTCCTGGCATTTCCCGCATCCTCGTCGTCGCCAGCGCCAAAGGCGGCGTCGGCAAGTCGACCGTCTCCGTCAACCTGGCGGCAAGTTTCGCGAAACAGGGCTTGCGGGTAGGTCTGCTCGACGCGGACGTTTCCGGGCCCTCCATCCCGACTATGCTTGGGGTTGCCGACGCAAGTCCCGGCACGACGCCTGAGAACAAGCTGGTGCCGGTCTCCGCCCATGGCATCGAGACATTGTCCATCGGCTATCTGACCGATCCGGATTCGCCGATGATCTGGCGCGGGCCGATCGTGCAATCTGCGATCACGCAAATGCTCAATGACGCGGCCTGGGGCACGGCTGAGGACCCCCTCGATCTGCTGATCATCGACACACCGCCCGGAACCGGCGAAGCGCAACTGACCCTGGCCCAGCGTGTGCCTGTGACCGCGGCGCTGATTGTCACGACGCCGCAAGAGGTCGCGCTGGCCGATGTCCGCCGCGGCGCTGCCATGTTCGCCAAGACCCATGTGCCCGTGCTGGGCATCGTCGAGACCATGAGCTGGTTCGAAGATCCGGCTGGCAATCGCCACCCGATCATGGGAGAAGGCGGTGGCGAGCAGATGGCGCAGGCGCTTGGCCTGCCCTTGCTGGCGCAGATCCCGATGCTGCAGGCCATTCGCGAGGGCGGCGATCGCGGTGAACCGGCCGCCATTGCAGGCGAACCGGCGGCGACCCTGTTCACTGGCATTGCCCGCGACGTGGCGCTGTCTCTGGACGCGCTGCAAACCAAGAAAGCGCCCGAAATCATCTTTGAAGAATAGTCCCGGATCGATCAAATTTCATCGATCCGTTGAACGTGGACTTCGGACTTTTCCTGTATCTATCATTACAGGGACCGATACATGCTGAGTACTTCTTCACGCCTCCATACGATTGTTTACGCCGTGCTTATGTCGGTGGTGCTGATATGCCTGACTGTGCATTTCACCGCCCTGATCGCGCCGTATCTCGAAGCCCGCAACGCCAATACGGCGATGCTGACCTCGGCCATCGCCTCGTGTGCGCTGGCGCCGCCGGCCTCGGTATTGATGGCGCTTTATTCGAGCAAGTTGATCAGTGTACAGGAACAGCTGCATGAACTGGCGACGACCGATCCATTGACCGGCCTGCTCAATCGCCGCGCTTTTGCGCACCGGTATGAGCGCGAAGCGGCGCGCTATGAGCGCACCAATCGCCCAATCTCGCTTCTGCTCATCGATCTCGATTACTTCAAGCTGATCAATGACAAATATGGTCATGCTGGCGGCGACGAAGCGCTGCGCGTCCTGGCTGCGCATTTGCGTTCGACCAGCCGCTTCGGCACCGATGATGTCGCCCGCTGGGGCGGCGAGGAATTTGCGATTCTTCTGTCTGATACAGGTCACCAGTCTGCTGTCCGCGTCGCCGAGCGTCTGCGTCGCCAGATCGAAACCCTGCGGGTTGAGTTCAACGACCACCAGATTCACCTAGAAGCCAGTATCGGCGTGATCGCCTGCCGCAAGCGCGAGACGCTCGAGCAGGCCATGCAACGCGTCGACCTGTGCCTGCGCCAGGCCAAGGCCCAGGGCCGTAACCGGATTACCGTGTACCCGGAAGACATGCCTGAGACGGGCGAGAGTGTCTCAGTGGCGTAAGCCGCTTTCATCACAAAAAGTTGCAGATCATCCCGACTGACAGGACGATTGGATTCGATTAAGCCGCTTGGATGGACTTGATTGATGACATTATGCGCACGCTTGATCTCAAGGGATCGCTCTATTTTCGCACGCATTTCACCGCGCCCTGGGCCGTAACCGTCCCGGACTATGCGCAAGTGGCGCGGTTCCACCTGGTGGTTCAGGGTACTTGCTATGTCGCGGTCGAGGGCCAGGACCCGATCTGCCTCGGACCCGGCGATATGGCATTGATCTCCAAAGGCCGCGAGCATGTCCTCTCAGCCGAAGGAGCGACCCAGGCTGCACCACTCGAGACCGTGCTCGATGATGCGGGTTATGACGGCAATGGCGTGCTCGTTGTCGGCGATGGCGCGCCGAATGCGGCAACGCAGATGGTCTGCGGGCATTTCAATTTCAGGCCGCAGGCTGACCATCCCCTGCTCTCCTCCTTGCCGGACCTGGTGCATCTTCGGGTGGCCGACCGGTCGGCAACGCCCTGGCTCGATGATACGCTGCGCCTGATTACGCGCCGTATGTTTGCCGGCGAACTCGGGGCGTCGGCGACCATCACGCGTCTATCGGAGATCGTCTTTATCGAGATCCTGCGCTCCAATCTGGTTGAAAGCGAAGCCCTGCACCGCGTGGTCGCGGGGATGAATGATCGGCAAATCGGCCAGGCCTTGGCGGCCATGCACAATGACCCTGGTGCGGCCTGGACGCTGGAAAACCTGGCGCAACTGGTCGGCATGTCGCGAAGCCGGTTTTCAGACCGGTTCACGCATTTGATGGGCGTCAGCGCGATGGCTTACCTGACCAGCTGGCGGCTGCAGAAATCCCTCGAACTGCTCGACCAGAACCAGTTCAGCATCCAGGAAGTCTCCAATCGCGCAGGATACCAATCCGCGGCCGCGTTCAGCCGGGCTTTCTCGTCGCGATTCGATCTTTCACCAAAGGCCTATCGCGCTCAAATGGCCGTATAGTTTGCCATTCGTCCCAGTTACATGATCGAAAATACTGAAGATTGGCGAGTGAATTGATAATCTGTCTCGCCTGATCAATTTCTCCGGTGTCGGCACGACCGACCCAAATCTAACTGGAGAAAATGATGAAAAAACCACTTGCGATTGCCTCCCTGGCCCTGATCACCGCCATGGCGGCAAACCCTGCCTTTGCAGCCGATGAGTTCAACACTGCCCCTGGCCTGACCGCTGCCGGCGCGCCACTCGGACTGCACGGCGTCGACCCCGTCGCCTTTATCGACATTGGCAACCGCGTCGAAGGACGTGCCGAGTTCACCGCCATTCATGACGGCGTTGCCTATTACTTCTCGACCGAAGCCAATATGCGCAAGTTCAAGCGCAATGCCGCAGACTACACGCCGCAAAATGGCGGCTTCTGCACCTATGGCGTTTCGGTCGGCAAGAAGTTCGATGGCGACCCGCAATTTGCCGACATTCGTGATGGCAAGCTCTACGTGTTCCTGAACGAAGAGATCTTCAACGCTTATCAGAAAGACGAAACCGGCACGATCGCGACCGCTGAAGACAAGTGGACCAAGATCAAGCACACGGCCGCAAAAGACCTCTAACCCATTGAAAACGTGACCGGTCCGGGCGTCTGCGTCCGGGCCGGTCCCATCTTGGAGACATTTCATGAATATTATTGATCATTTGAGCGTCGGCGTCCCGGAAATCGAGGCCGCGACCGCATTCTATGCCCCGGTCCTGAGTGCGCTTGGCGTGCAACAACTCGCGGCGACCGACGCGTTTGCCGCCTATGGACGGGACGCCGTGCAATTCCTGGTGATGAAACCGGAAAACAGCGCGGCCAGCTCTTTCGGCAATGGCACCCACATTTGCTTTGCAGCCGAGACACCAGGCGCCGTCGATCGCTTTCACAAAGCCGCCCTCGAAAATGGCGGCACCTGCGAAGGCGAACCCGGACCTCGACCTGGTTACCCGAAACCAGACGTCTACACGACTTTTGTGCGCGACCCGTTCGGAAACAAACTCGAAGCCATCCATAACGGCTTCGCGGCATAATTCAGAACACCGAGCCAGGCCCCAGGCCACGGGCTGCAGTCATCCGGCGCGCAACATTCAGAGCTTCCCTGCGCCCGGCGCTGTCGCCCTTCCCCACTCGTGTGCCTGGGGCCTTCCCAATTATTCCGGCGACCAGTGTCGCCCCCCCAATTCATCAAAGAAAATCAGAGACCCTCATGGAAACTGCATATACCTATCTGGCGCTGAGCGGAGTTCTGACACTCCTGCTCTGGACGCCGTACATCCTCGCCCGCCTCTTCGTCTGGGGATTGCCGACCTTTCTGAACAATTATCCGGAAGGCTTCCCCGCCACCGCGCCAGAACCGCCCTTATGGGCTCAACGCTCGCAGCGCGCACATCTGAATATGGTTGAGACCATGCCGGCCTTTATCGCGGTCATTGTGGCGGCGACCTGGTTGGTCGGCGACGCGCAAGGCGCCCTGATTGGCGGCCTCGCGCAAGTGTTCTTCTTCGCTCGCCTCGCGCATGCGGTCGTCTACACATTGGGCATCCCGTACCTGCGCACGCCAGTCTACCTCATCTCCTGGGGCGCGGTGCTGATGATTGGGTACACGGTTCTAACTTAGAGCGCTCACCCCAACGCCCCCAACAAAAAAGCGGCTCCCTCCCGGAGCCGCTTTTCGTCATTTGGTGTTTTCGGGAGCGCTTCTCAGCTTGCTTCCTTCTTGGCCTCGCTTTCGAGCCCGTACTCGCGGACTTTGCGGTACAGCGTCGAGCGGCCGATGCCGAGGCGGCGGGAGACCTCGCTCATATGCCCGGCATAATGCTCGATGGCATAGGCGATGAGGTCGCGTTCGACGTCTGACAGGCTGCGCACTTCGCCCTCTTCGACGACAGCCACGGGTCCTGACCCGGCAACCGGGGCCGCATCATTCGCGACAGCGGGTTGCGCCGGCACTTCTGGCAGGTTTGCAATTTCAGGCATGATGCCGCTGATCTGCGGGAAATCATGCGGCTGCAGCGTGTCGCCTTCGCACAGGATCACGGCGCGGAAAACGGCATTCTCGAGCTGGCGCACATTGCCCGGCCAGTCGAAGGCGTTGAGCATTTTCAACGTGTCTTCCGCGGCGCCGACAATACGCGTGCCTTCCGAGGCGTTGAAGCGGCCAATGAAATGATCGACCAGCGCCGGGATGTCCTCAACCCGCTCGCGCAGGCTCGGCATTTCGACCGGATAGACATTCAGACGATAGAACAGGTCTTCGCGGAACGCCCCTTCCTTGACGCGCTGGGCGAGGTCGCGATTGGTCGCGGAGATGATCCGCACATCAACCTTGACCGGGCGACGCGCACCAACAGGGTCAACTTCCCCTTCCTGCAGGGCGCGCAGCAGTTTGACCTGCATATCGAGCGGCAATTCACCGACCTCGTCGAGGAACAGCGTACCGCCATCAGCCTCGACAAATTTTCCAGGCGAACGAGCGACCGCGCCGGTAAACGCGCCTTTCTCGTGTCCAAACAGGATGCTTTCGACCAGGTTTTCCGGGATCGCACCGCAATTGACCGAAATGAACGGCTTACCGGAGCGGTCCGAAGCGCCCTGGATGCAGCGCGCGATGACTTCCTTACCGACACCGCTTTCACCGAGGATCAGAACCGGGATATCAGACGCCGCAGCACGTTGGCCGAGGCGGATGACCTGGCGCATGATCGGCGCGCTGGCAATCATGTCGTCAAAGCCCATGCCGCCATCTGCCTTGCGGGTGAGGCGTTTGACCTCGCCCGTCAGCGAAGACAGTTTCAGAGCGTTCCGGATCGAGACAACGACGCGCTCGGGGCTGGCTGGCTTAACCACGAAATCAACGGCGCCGGCCCGCATGGCGGCGACAATCGTATCAATTCCGCTGGTCGCTGTGAGCATGATCACCGGCAGGTCCGGGCGACGCTCAACCAGCATTTCCAGGGTTTCCATGCCGGACAGGCCAGGCATGGTCAGGTCGAGAAGGACAACATCGGCGCCGGCATTGGCGTCGGTCGCAATGGCCACACCGGTTTCGCCGTCAGGAGCGGTCCGGCAGGCAAACCCTGCTTTTTCAACGGCTGCGGTCAGCAGGCGTCGCTGGGTTGGATCGTCATCAATAACCAGAACGGTCTTTGCCATTTTTATCCCTCAACTCCACAACGCGAAACGGCGCGTGGTTCATTACGCTACGCCCCGTTATGGCACATAGAGATGAGGTTATGGTTCAGCTGATCGCTTGAATTTTATCGAATTTTATCCGAGTTCGGCGGCCGTCTTGAAGACCCGTCCGCGCCAACCGGAGCGGTCGAAAGGCTGCCACTGGCCTTCTGGCTGGGCGAGGCGATCGGCGACCGCGACCATGACCAGCGGGTTCACGCCAAGTCCGACATGGCTTGCCGGAACAACAATATTCTCGGTCTGATGCCCTTTTGTCGGACATTGAACCGATCCACGCCAGGAGACGACACCGTCCGTCTTGGTCAGAATAGATGTAGTGGGGACAGGCGGCGCAAGTTCCAGATCGTGATAGCGACCTTCCGCCTCCGGCCGTGTTTCCTTGCCATTAATGGCTTCGAACAGGCGGCTTGGCGCAGAATGGCGGCGATCATTGCTGATCGGGCTGCCCAGTGACACGACAAGGCGGACAATATCCGGATGCATTTTGGCCAGCTCGCGCGCGAACACGCCGCCAAGGCTCCAGCCGACAATGGAAAGCTTTTCGCCATTCTCGTCATAGATGCGCTCGACCAGGTCCGACATTTCGCGTTCACGGACTTCGTTGAATTTCACATTACGGCCGAGGCCCCAGCCATAAGCATTGTAGCCAAGGTCCTTGAACAGGCGCCGCATCGGGCGGGTCGAGTGATCACTCGCCATAAAACCTGGCAGAACCAGAACTGGGTGGCCGTCGCCTTTCGGCAGATTGCGCATGCTTTTGCGGAACAAGCCGAAAGCACCGAATTCGAAAATCGCCCGTCCTTCTGTCAAAGTCCAGAATGGATGTGGCGGTCTCGCCATCGTTGCTGCAACCATAATATAGCCTCCCGACTGCCGCTTTATGCGGTCTGATAAACCAACATGGTTCGTATCGGTTTATCTGACAAGGCTAGAATATGATGCCTAATTCCTTAACCAGCCTTTGCTTTTGCCTTGGTGCGGGTCGATTTCTTGGCTGTGCTGGACCGCGGCTTGCGCTTGGTTTTGGCACGTGAAGTGCCCGAAGCTGCCGCCTTTTTGGGGGCTGGTTTCGGCTTTGGCGGCGCCATGTCGATGCCCGCCAGTTCCATCATTTCCTCGAAACTCTCCCAGATGCACTGGGCATAGAATTCAGGATCCTTCATGATCTCGCGATCAGCGGTGAAAGTGATGGTCGCTTCATTGACATAGCTCTGCACGACATGGCCGAGCGCCATACCGTCCAGAAGGCACAGAAGCCCTTGCATCGAAACAAGTTTTGCACCGGCCTGATAGATCGGAACCGGAGGTCCAGGAACGTTCGTGACCACGGTATTGATCACCGGCCGCGCCATGTAATTGGCCACGCCGAGGCGCGAATAAAGCTGCGCGCCGAGCGCCATGAACAGCGCTGGAGACACCTTGCTCGCCTCGGTCATTTGACGGGCGCCAAGCGCGCTGGTCATCTCTTTCGAGCGGCTGGTCTGATCGAAGACATATTCCATACGCTCTCTCGGGTCTGCGATATGCGTTCCGAGCGGGGCGATCATGGCTGAAACCTGATTGCCCATTGTGTTCTTTTCGCCCTCAGTCCGCACTGAAATCGGCGCCATCGCCGTCATCGTCGTCTTCGGCAAGTCATTATGGTGCGTGAGGTATTTGTTCAGACCACCACCAATAATGGTCAGCATGACATCATTGACCTTGGCACCCTCAACCAGGCTGCGCAAAGCCTTGATATGGGCCAGTTCAAAGACCTGTCCATCGACCACGCGATGCGGAGATATCTTTGTATTGAAACGGGTTTTCGGCGCTTCGATCGCTGCCTTCAAGCCAAACTCCCCGCGGATCATGCCGCGGGCTGTACGGTACAATCCTGGTACGGCCTGGGCTGATACACCGAGCTGGCGAATCGGATTGAGCCAGGCGCGGGCATAGCCCTTGGCGAACATGCCAACCCGGTTCGGATATTTTTCCGGTTTCCAGTCATCAGGCTCATTCGGCGGCGTAACGTCCGGCTTCGGCGTGTGCAGGGCCTGCATCAGGTCGATGCCCGACATGCCGTCAATCGCCGAATGATGGACTTTCGAGACGATCGCGTACGAGCCTTCTGGAATACCCGGAATATTGTCCAGGCCTTCAACCACGGTCATTTCCCAAGGCGGGCGCGACAGGTCGAGCGGGCGGGCAAACAAGCGGGCTGCCTGGATGTTCAGTTGGCGCATATCGCCAGGCTTGGGCAGCGCGACATGGCGAACATGATATTCAAGGTCGAAATCAGCGTCCTCTACCCAATAAGGATAGTCGACATTGAACGGCACTTTGACCAGTTTCTGACGCATCGTCTTGGAAAAGCGCATGCGCTCCTCGTAGAAGCGCAAAATGTCCTTGAACCGAACGAAGCCGCCGGGCGCCGTCGATGGGTCATAAATCAAAATCGACCCAATATGCATTGGCGAACTTGGCGTTTCCATCGCCACGAACGAGGCATCCATGCCTTGTAATTGTTCCATCACTATCTCCCAAGCCGGCACACGCCCAAACTGTTATGGCCCTTACGGTAAACCGGATAAGGAAACTATGACGGTTTGTATGCAATTTGACCAGTCTTGCTCTCTCCACAGGCGAATCTTGCCCCGCGACACGCGTTTGGCGATTGCGCTTGTCAGTATTCGAGTGACGGACCGAAGGCGATGCAAGTCCAGTTTGCAATAGAGCTCATGACTGCATTGCCTCCATTTTTCCACCCCAAAACAAAAGCAATTTTGACCTGAACAGATTTATGCTAGCGCTTTCAGGTCGGGGGATATCGCGTGAGTCGTTCAGTGCCAAAAAATCGTGTTGTATTGTTTGTCTGCGCGATCATTTTCTTTGATGCCGTCGGGTTCGGCTTGCTGATGCCGATCATGCCAGAACTGCTGGCCGATGTGGCCGGATTGTCGATCAGTGATGGCGCGACAATAGCGGGCCTCCTGCTGACCACATTCGCTATCATGCAATTCCTGTTTGCGCCTATTCTTGGCGGATTGAGCGATCGGTTTGGACGCCGCCCCGTCTTGTTGCTGGCTTTGCTCGGCTTCTCGATCGACAGTTTCATCATGGCCTGGGCCCCAACCCTCACCTGGCTGTTCGTGGCGCGCCTGATCTCAGGGGTTTGCGGCGCGACCTATGCGGCCGCCTATGCATCCCTGGTCGATGTCTCGGCACCAGAGGAGCGGGCAAAATTCTTCGGCTATGGCGGCGCGGCGCTTGGACTCGGCTTCATATTCGGCCCGGCCCTCGGCGGACTGCTCGGCGAATACTGGGTCCGCCTGCCCTTCATCGCCGCGGGCGTCCTGGTGTTTGTTGTCGCGCTTTGGGGCGTGTTCATGTTCCCGGAAACGCTACGGCCCGAGAACCGTCGCGCTTTTTCCATCGCCCGCGCCAATCCCCTTGGCAGTCTGATCTCGATCGCGCGTCACCCGAGCGTGCTGATCGTACTGGCAGCCCTATTCCTGATCCAGCTCAGCAATCATTCCTATTCGAGTATCTGGTCCTTCTATACCGCCGAAGTCGCCGGCTGGACGCCGCTCTTCATCGGGCTTTCCGTCAGCGTATACGGTTTCGGGTTCGCGGCGGTACAAGGTGCCCTGACCGGGCCTGCCATTGACCGGTTCGGCGAAGTCAAAGCTGTCTATTTCACGATTGTGATAGGGGTCATTTCTTTCCTGATCTTGGCGGTGGCGACCTCTGGCGTGCACATCTATATCGGCATCGCCGTGGGCGTTTTCTCGGCCTTTCTGAGCCCGGCCTTGCAATCACTGATGACCAGTCGAACGCCGGCTGACTCGCAAGGCGAGCTGCAGGGCGCGATTACCAGCCTGTACAGCCTGGCTGCGATTATCAGCCCTGCCGCAATGGCGTTCATCTTCTCGGCCTACACAGATGAGCCGGGGCTCTATTTGCCCGGTGCGCCGTTCCTGCTCGCAGCGGCGCTGATCGTCGGTTCCGCGGTGATTTTCACCATCGCGGCGCGACGTCTGGCACGCGAGCCGCTACCGCCAGCCCAGGCAAATGAGCCAGCGGAAGCAGATATCGCCGAAGCGTTCGACTAGGTGCGTTCGATAATCACGGCTGGCGCCATGCCGCCGGCTGCGCACATGGTGATCAGGCCATAGCGACCGCCAGAACGTTCCAGCTCATCCAGTGCTGTACCGATCAGGATCGAGCCAGTCGCGCCAATCGGATGGCCAAGCGCCATAGCGCCGCCATTCACGTTGACCTTCTCACGGTCGAGATCGAGCTTGCGAATGAAGCGCTCGGCAACCACCGAGAAGGCCTCGTTGATTTCCCAGACATCGATATCGTCCTTGCTGAGGCCGGCTTTCTCCAGGACTTTCTCAGCCGCCGGAACCGGGGCGTTGAGCATCAGGGTCGGGCAGTCACCCATATTCGCCGTGGCGACGATGCGGGCACGCGGTTTCCAGCCATTCTTGTCGACCGCATCCTTGGACGCGATCAGCAGGGCCGCAGCGCCGTCGACGACGCCGGACGAGTTGCCGGCATGGTGGACATGGTCAATCTTGCCTTCGAGCTCTGGATATTTCTTGGTGACCATCTTGCCATAGGTATTGCCCTGATCATCGACCGGGATTTCCATGAACATGTTGAACACGGTCTTGAGGCCGCCAAGGCTCTCCATGGTCGTGCCGGGGCGCGGAAACTCTTCCTTGTCGAGGGCGAGCGTGCCATCCGGATTGTGGACCGGCACGACGGACTTGTCGAAGCGGCCTTCCGCAATCGCGCGCGCCGCGCGTTCCTGGCTGACCACGGCGAGCTGGTCGACAGCTTCGCGATCAATGCCTTCGAGCGTCGCGATCGCATCGGCGCAGACGCCTTGCTGCGATTGCGGGTGCTTCTCACGCAGGCTCATATTGCCGGCATCGAGCATTGGCGGGACCTTCGGGTCGGCTGTGGCCGACGTATAGCTCATCATCTCGGTGCCGCCGGCGATGACGACATCTTCCATGCCGGACATGACTTGAGCTGCCGCTAGGTTCACCGTGGTGATGCCAGAGCCGCAGAACCGGTCGAGCGTCACGCCAGAGGCTTTGACATCATAGCCGGCATCCAGCGCTGCCATGCGGCCAAGGTCTGCACCCTGGGCCCCGCGCTGCGAGCTGGTGCCCCAGATAATGTCGTCAACTTCGGCCGTGTTGAGATCATTGCGATCGCGGATTGCCGACAGCACAGTCGCCGCGAGATGCTGCGGATGCAGGTGCGCGAGAGCGCCTTTTCCTTGCTTGCCAATTCCGCGCGGCGTGCGGCACGCATCAATAATATAGGCTTCGGCCATCATGGATCTCCGTCATCTTGAATATGGAAGAGCTATGCTTGACGCGCACGTCAACCGCAAGCCGTGACGTTGCGTGATCAGACCTTACGACAAGCGCTGGCGGGAGAGTTGCGAGCTTGCCGCGAATAGGACACTTTCAGTGAATAGATTCGGCCATGACGAAGATAATGGAGCTCCCATGCGCAAGAATGCCATCAGTTTAGCCGCCCTCTCATTCTGTCTCGCAAGCCTCATTTTGCCCGCGCAATCTCAAGAAGTCACAACGTCTAAATCCACCGGCCTCATTCTCATGGATGAGGACGAGTATGACGCGCTGCCCGAGCGCGATCCATTGATGCGTGGCCGCCTGCCGCAATTCGTCGATCTCAGCGCCTTCTTCCCATCGCCAGGACATCAGGGCGCTCAGGGATCTTGCGTCGGTTGGGCGGTCGGATATGCGCTGAAAACCTATCAGGAAGCGCTCGAGTTCAATATTTCGCGGCCGCAGGCATGGGACCATTTCAGCCCCGCCTTCGTCTTCAACTCGATCAAGCAGGGCGACGATTGCAGCGCGGGCAGCCGAATTTCCGACGCCCTGGAATTCGTCGCCAATACCGGCGCCGTGCGCATGGACGATTTTCCGTACGAAGAGGCACAATGCCTGCCGCCCGCCGAAGACATGAGCTCGATCGCCCGCGACTATGCGATCAAGAGTTATCGCCGCCTGCAAAAGGACGGCATGCTGTTTGCCATTCGCGAAGCCTTGTCGAATGAGAAGCCGGTGGTCGTCGCCATGCGCGTCTTCCCAAGCTTCGAAGATTGGGACGGCGGCAGCAATTATCGCCATGATCCGGACGTCGAGTTCCAGGTCGATTTTCACGCCGTCACCGTGGTCGGTTATGATGATGAAAGACGCGCCCTGAAAATCATCAACTCATGGGGCACAGAATGGGGCGATGATGGGTTCTTCTGGATGGACTATCGCGCCGCACGAGATCTGATCGCTGAGGCATATGTCACCACTGATCGACTGTTCGATGAGCCGTATCCAGACGAAACCGGCATCATCCTTGCCTCTGACAGCGATACGCCGCGCGGCAATGCCGCCGCATCCGGCGCGCCGATCGAAGAGGAAGTTGACGATGTCGCGCCTGCCGAACCTGACCCGCTCGACGTCAATATGCTGGCCAATGCGGTCACTGGACATGTCGGACGCAATGCCGAGGGTCAGACCCCGCAAGGCTATGATTTCTATCCCGCTTCCGTGTGGCTGAACCTGGAAGAGCCCTATCTCAATCAGATCGCGTCTGTGCGGTATTATTTCTACCATCGGACCTTCCGCAATCCGATGCGGCCGGAAAGCGATTCAAACGTCTTCCTGGCAAGCTGGCATGGCTATGGCTGTATCGAGAATGCCGAAGTGAAAGTCGTGCTCACCTCCGGCGAGGAGCTGGCGGCGCCGTTCAATCTCTGCACCATCTGGGATCGTTTCCATCCGGGCGCGTTCCGCAAGGATGGCAGCCGCGGGGGCACAGCCCCGCTGTCAGAGAATGAAGACTTTGATGATCGGTCGGATGACTAGCCGCGATCAGCCTTGCCGCCTTTGAGGACGAAACGTCGATCGCAATATTTGCATTCGACCTCGTCATCATCGCCCATCTCGTACCAGACGATCGGGTGTCCAAGGGCACCGCCGCCGCCATCGCATGACACTTTCCGGGTGTCGACGATCACGATTTCCGGATTCTCAAACGAAGGTGTCTTGGTCATGGACAAACTCTTCTCTTCCCCAAGGTGAAATTGCCAAACAGGCCGCCCTCCCGCTAGCTAGGCCTGACGACGAGTCGCGTCAATGCGGCTCGTGCTGCGATCAGGAGTACCCGGCAGATGACCATCACCCTTTATCACTGTACTCACGCTCGATCTCTGCGCCCGCTCTGGTGCCTGGAGGAAATGGAACTGGACTATGAGTTGGTCAATCTCCCCTTCCCGCCGCGCGTGTTTGCGAAGGAGTATAAGGAGATCAACCCGCTCGGCACGATCCCGTACCTGATCGATGGTGAGACAAGGATGACGGAAAGCTCGGGCATCTGTCATTATCTGACTCAGCGCTACGGACCGACCGATCTGGCTTTGTCGGTCGAGCACGCCGAATATGGCGCATTTCTCAACTGGCTCTATTTCAGCGACGCGACCCTGACCTTCCCGCAAACCCTGGTGCTGCGCTATTCCGAGTTGGAACCGGAAGATCGCCGTCTGCCGCAGGCGGTGGATGATTATGGCGCCTGGTTTTCCGGGCGATTGCGGCATGTCGAGAGTGCGCTGGAGAGCCGCGCCTATCTCGTTGCAGATCGGTTCACCATCGCAGATATTGCCATTGGCTACGCGCTCCACCTGGCCGATCGCCTTCCGCCTATTCGCGATCGGCTCGGACCGAATGCGCGTGCTTATCTAGAACAATTGCGCGCCCGGGACGGGTTTCAGCGGTCACTCGAAAAACAAAAGGCTTAGCGAATCCGTCTGCCCCTCCTATATGGATCATCCTGAGCGCGAGGAGCCTGTATGACCGACCCTGAATATGCCATCGAAGCGATCGGGCTGGAAAAGATCTACCGGGCCTCGGGCAAGCTACCGGAAATGCGCGCGCTGAAAGGCATTGATCTCAAGATCAAGCGGGGCTCGATGTTCGGGCTGCTGGGGCCGAACGGCGCCGGGAAGTCGACCTTCATCAACATCCTGGCCGGCCTCGTCACCAAGACATCGGGAACGGCGAAGATCTGGGGTCTGGATATCGACAAGCATCCGCGCTCCTCACGCGCAGCGATTGGCGTTGTGAACCAGGAAATCACCATGGACCCGTTCTTCACGCCCTTGCAGGCGCTGGAGCTGCAGGCCGGATATTACGGTGTTCCCAAGGCTGAACGCCGGAGCATGGAGATCCTGACTGCGGTCGGTCTCGACGACAAGAAGGATGCTTATGTCCGGCAATTGTCCGGCGGGATGAAACGCCGCCTGATGGTGGCCAAGGCGCTGGTCCACAACCCGCCGGTCCTGATCCTTGATGAGCCGACCGCCGGGGTCGATGTCGAATTGCGGCGCTCGCTCTGGGCTTATGTGCGCGAGCTGCACGCCAATGGCACCACGATCATTCTGACCACGCACTATCTCGAAGAAGCAGAAGAGCTGTGCGATGAGATCGCGATCATCAGTCATGGCGAAGTCCTCGCCCAGGAACCGACCCCGCAATTGCTTTCGCGTCTGGATCAGCGCCTCCTGAAAATCACGCCCCGGGAGCCGCTCAGTGCCATCCCCGAAAGCCTGTCGCAATTGAATGCAGAGCTTTCGGATGATGGTGTGTTGAACATAACGTTCCGCAATTCCGAGACCGGCATTGGTCGCTTGCTGGAGCGGGTGCGCGAAGCCGGGATCAGCGTTGCCGATCTAGCCACCGAACAACCCAATCTGGAAGATGTGTTCGTCGCGATGACCACGGAAACGGCCTAGCTGTTTTTGACCAGGCGAAGCTCGATCCGCTTCAGTTCGCGCAAGACATTGAGATGGTTCATGCGCATCCAGAACCAGACCTTGATCAATCCGACGCCGAGGCTTGCCCAGCCAAACAGCGCGCCCCAAAGGACGACCAGTTTCAGGGACTCCGCTTGCAGCATGTTATAGCCGGCCCAGAGTGACAATGCGAAGATCAGGAAGCTGAACACGAAGGCCATCCCGGTCCAGTAGCGCAATGGTCCACTGAACGTCATGCCCATCTGCTGGAACAGGCCGACATCCTCCTCGAGTTCTTTCAGGAACGCCTCGTCATCGGCGCTCAGGCTCGTCATCAGACGGTCTTCAAAACTAGTCATCAGTCTCTCCTTTCAGAGTTGATTTCAGGTGTTTGCGCGCATGGAATATGCGCGATTTCGCCGTTCCAACCGGAACTCCGGTCACAGCGGCAAGCTCGTTCAGGCTCAGGCCCTCGCCAAAGAACAATTCGGCAGCGAGGCGGTGATCATCGCTGAGCTCGGCCAATGCCTGTTCAATCTCGACCCGCAATTCGCCGCGGGCGGGCTGCGAGGGCTCCGGCGCGTCGTCCAGGGGTGCGGTCCGGGCCCGCCGGGTCTGTGCGTGGCGGATGCGGTCGACACATTTGCGGCGCAGGATGCCAAAGGCCCATCCCGGGAACATGGCCGGGTCCGATAGGCGCGGCCATCCGCGGCAAATCCCGGCCCACGCTTCCTGAACGGCCTCCTCGGCTTCGCTGCGATCCCGCAGCAACCGCAAGGCCGTTCGCATCAGACGCGGATACCAGCGCGCGGCCAACCGGTTCGCCGCCCGGCGATCGCCAGATCGGGCCAGTGTGACGAGCAGCTCATCATATACGCGATCGGTGACTTGCCGCGCCATTCATGGCCTCCCTTAGCCTGTCATAAGGATAGTCGCGGCAACTGCCAAAAAGGTTCAACCTCACGCTGAGAGATGGCTTAACGCCCGCCGCCAATAGGGTAGTGAAAGGCACAGAGACATATTCTGGAGGCGATACAGTGGAATACAAAGACGTGGTCCTGGGCCGGCGCAGCATTCGCGGTTATCTCGACAAACCGGTGCCGAAGGAAACGATTACCGAGGTTCTGGAAATGGCCATGCGGGCCCCGACCTCGCTGAACACACAGCCCTGGAACTTCTATGTCGTCACCGGCGAGCCGCTCGACCGTATTCGCGCCGGCAATGTCGAACGCAATCTCGCCGGCGTGCCGGATTCGCGCGAGTTTCGCGGCGGTCCGGGCTATGAGGGGGTCCACCGCGAACGCCAGATCGGCATTGCCATCCAGCTGTTCCAGGCCATGGGCATCGAGCGTCATGACAAGGAAAAGCGCCAGGACTGGGTGTTGCGCGGCTTCCGCCAGTTTGATGCGCCCGTATCGATCGTGATCACTTATGACAAGTCGATCCACGGCTCTGACATTGCCCCGTTTGATTGCGGCGGCGTGGTCAATGCGTTGGTCAACGCCGCCTGGTCGAAGGGGCTTGGCTGCGTGATCAATTCGCAAGGCATCATGCAGTCGCCGGTGGTGCGTGAGCATGCCGGCATTCCCGACGATCAGGTCATCATGATCTGTGTTGCCATGGGCTGGCCGGATGACAGTTTCCCGGCCAATGCCGTCGTGTCGACCCGCAAGTCGATTGAAGACGGGGCGGTCTTCGTTGGGTTTGACGATTAGGGCCTTGTGGCCCGCGCAATTTCTTCAATCCACGGCAAGTGCTCGCGCCCGACAAAGATCTGCTCGTCGATGACATAAGCCGGCGCGCCGACAATGCCGGTATTTTCCGCATCGTCCTGCGCGACCTCGAGGCGGTCGCGTGCTTCGGACAGCGTTCCCGCATAAACAGCGCCGCTGTTCGCGATCAGATCGGCGACTAAGCCCTCATCGTCGAGATCGGCATGTTCCGACCAGTAAGCCTCGAACGCTGCCTGCAGGAACGGTAACTTGTCGCCCTCGATGCCGAGCATCGCGCCGAGCGCCAGGTCTGATGCGGCGAGCACCTCAGGGTAACGCAAATCAATGCCCTGATGCGCCGCATATTTGACGTTCAACGCCCGCTGCGATGCGGCTCGAACCCGGCGATGGCTTTCGCCGACGGTCTCTTCCTTGCCCAGCTTGGGCACATCGCGCTCAATTGTCTTGAATGGGCGCCAGTCGAGCTGCAGGCCCAGACGTTCCGCCAGCGCCAGCGTCGGGGCGATGGCGAGGTAAGCGGACGCGGATTTGAAATCGATATAGACGGTCAGCATCAGGCGACCTCGTAGGCAATGTCAGGGGCTGGACCTTCGCGCCCTGTCAGCGCCCAGCGAAGGTAGGGAATATGCTCGCGGCCGAACAATATGTCGTCGCCGAGGACGTAAGTCGGAACACCGTAAATCCCGGCCGGATGGAATTGCGGCTGGAGCTGATCATGTTGCGCGCCACCCGTGCCTGACACAAAGTCAGCAAACCCAGCGGCGCTGACACCGGCCGCGCTCAGACATCCCTCGACCACGCTGATGTCTTCAATATCCAGATCGCGCCGCCAGAATGGCGGGTAGACGGCTTCCAGGTACGCACCGAGGCGGTCTCGCGCGGTCTGCATCACCCAGAGAATGCCAATATTGGGCAAGCGGGAGTCCCAGATCTTTTCCGTGCCTTTCAGGATCAGGCCTTGCCGTTCGGCATAGCGCCGGGCGTCGCGGTAGGAATAGCGAATGGCGTTCC
>SPJK01008127.1_pt1 | contig 39402 bp, 30 predicted proteins | sample 3741771 | NCBI WGS metagenome assembly SPJK01 (sample SAMN10925997, study PRJNA522277) | cold seep metagenome | isolation source: Elba SIP-enriched marine methane seep metagenome, extraction at timepoint T2 | place: Italy: coast of Elba, Mediterranean Sea
AAAGGCCACATCCTTGTCGACACGGAACTGGTAGATCACACCGAAAATGAAGATCAAGAACAGGGCGAACAAGGCAACGCGGTCCCAGTCGCGCCCATATCCCAGCGCGCCCCACAGCTTGAAGACGGCCCGTTTGCCGAACCAGCTGCCGACAAAAGATGCGAGCAATAGAGCCAGGACCACGCCGGTGAATAGAGGTGCCAGAACCGCAAGAGGATCAATGCCGTCCGACTGCGCAATACTGAACGGGTCGAGGAACCAGCTTGCAAACCGCCGATCAACAATAGCCGCGACCAGGCCGCCCGCCACGAAGGCGCAGGCAATCATGCCGATGAGGACCTTGGGCGAGATGTCTCCACGCAAGGCAGATAGTACGCTTCCCAACCAGTGAACCACGTTTGAAGCGATGCGCCGCAGTTTGCCGGTCAGCGCTTCGCGCACGGCACTAGATGCATTGCGCCATTCATATAGTTTGGGGCGATCCGCTTTCATTCGTTCGTCGAGCGTGTCGATATAGTCCTGATCCTGCAGATCCCGTCGCAATAGCAGGTCACCCCAAACCGTTGCGCTACCCTTTATCCCCCGGCAGTTCTGGCGAAGATTGCGATACTCGTAGGAAACGTCCGAAAACTCCACATCATCCAGGATCGACCCGGCCCAGCGGACTTTGGTTTTCTTGAAATCGATATTCTTGAACCGGGCACGCGACAAATCCGTGGACTCAAAATCGACCCGCTTTGAGAATTTTGTGGAGTCGAACACACCGCCCATCAGCTTGGCGTTGGGCATGAACACGGTATCGGCGAACTGTGCTTTGACGAATAGCGCATCAGCACCGAAATCGGCACCATTGAATTCGGCATGATCCAGAAAATGGCACCCGAAGAAATCCGCATTGCCGGAAAATCTTGTCGACTTGAAATTCACGCTCTCGCGAAAACGGGCCGTGTTGAACTTGGTTTCATAGCCAAATTGCGCCAGCTCAAAGTCCGCGCTGCCGCGAAACACGACGTCTTCGAACGACGTAAATCTCCCAAACTGTGCCTTGTAGAAATCAGCCGTGGAAATGAAACGGGAATGATCGAGCCGGGTCCGTTCGCCGAAATTGCAACCCGAGAAGTTCGCTTCGCCCGAAAACAGGGAATGCTCCAATTGCGTGCCGGGTCCGAACTTCACGAATTGCGACTGGCATGCTCCGAACTCGGTTTGGATGCTGCGAATATGGAGTGTCCGCTCGTCCGGCGTCGTTCCCAGCCGATCAAAATCTTCCCATACTTTATGGAGATTCCTGGCCCGCGCGCCGATCAATTGAACCCGCAAGTCGGCGCCGCCAGTGCAAGCCCGGCTCATCAGCAAGCGTTGGGTCAGCAGCTCGGCCAACAGGTCTGCGGCAGGATCATGGCGCTTGCTCAAATCAGTGTCAGGAAGATGCAGGATATGCCAGAGCTTCTGATCCCATTCGACCAACAGCCCGGCATCGATGAGATCCTGATCCGTCAGGAGAATGGGGTGTTCAGCAAGGCCTTTGACGTCGCCAACGGCATCGAGCCCCCACGACCAGCGCCAATAGTCTTGCACGCTGGCCTGAATATAGGCGTCATCGCCGCTGCCGATGAGTTTGCCATTGCCAGGGAAATCCAGGGGTGCGCGCCAGCATTTCGGGTTTTCAATTGACTGGGCGCCCATCGACCAATCGGCCTCGGCAAGCGCGTGCCAGGAGAAATCGCGGTTGCGCCATTCTGTTCGCCAATCTTCTACCAATTGGTCGAAAAAGAAGTCGGTCCCCTTGTCGTTCACGTTGCCCCGCTGAGTTCAACTAGCATTTGGCGCTCAGGCCCCGGTCCCTCCGATTCAATACCTGATCCAGGCGACCGCGATCAGAATTTATTCTTGTCGAAGATTACCTGCATGATGTTGCGCGCCGTTTCCTGCGTCAGGTCCATTTTCGTCATCAACTCGTCGAGATAATCGCGCTCCTTGGGGTGGAGTTCGCCATCTGACAGAACGATGTCGAGCGCATGCGCAAAGATCGTCTTGTGCATGCTGACCGGCAGCGCGCGGCAGGCCTCGGCGACACAGTCCGGACGCTCAGTTCGACGCTCCATCACGGTCATGTTCAGCCGCGACAGCTCATGGTCACTGAGGCCGGAAAAGGTCTTGGCCCGTTTCACCAGAGCGTGCAGGTACTGCTTTTCGTTCGGATCAACCTTGTCGTCGGCGAAAATCGCTTCCAGCAGAAGACACATATAGGCTTCGGCAATACTCCAATCATTGATGGTCTGGGCCTGATTGAGCAAATCGCTGGCGGTTTGGTCCTGATCGGTCGCAGGCGCCATGCCTGAGAAAAGCACGCCAATTGCAGAATTTTCCATAATACTCGTCCTGATGTCCTATTCGTTCCTGAATAATAGCACAGCTATCGTTTAATCGGGGCAGTTTGGTTGCCGCGGTGTTTGTCTGAACGGATTCTTCGGCAGACAAACCTCAACCGGCGGCTCCTCGACGCGCCGATCGACCCAAGATTGGAAATTGGTGATCGCAGTTTGAAGCTTGGTTTCCTCGGCCCGCAGGTCGTTCAACCGGGGGTTCATCCAGTTCAGCGTTTCCGGTGTCGCCTCGACATTGATGGTCGCATCGCGGTTGAGGCCCGGTGTCGGCCGGGTCGCAAATTCCTGAGCATAGCCTTTGATCTGGGCATTCAGACGGCGCACTTCCCAAGTGTAATCGGCAACCGGGAGAAACTCGTCAAACCCGGTGATTGTCTCAAGCTGATTTTCGATCGTGGTTTCTGCCGCGCGCAGATCTTCGATCGCGGCGTCACGCGCGTCAAAAGCGGCATCTCTCTCCTGATCGGCTTTCGCGATCTGACCCTCAGTTCCGCTCCAGATAAAGAACGCACCCGCCGCCGCCGCAGCCGCCATTCCCAGGAAGGCCATGCTTCTCAGATTGGCGCCGGTCTTTTTGCGTCGTTCGCGACCCAGCGCGGCTTCGATCTCCTTGAGACGTTCCTCGGCGTCCTTTTTTTCCTCGACCGCGGAGATAATTCGCGCCGATAGCGTTTCAGTGGGTTCAAAGATCAGATCTCGTGTCCCGATTGGTACCAAATCACTCATATCAGTGTCCCTCTAGTCTGATTTATCGCACGTCGCACAGCTGCAGGCCGTACGCGTCAAAAAGTTGAACAATTCTGTCTCTGTTTGCGATCACTGGCATCGGCGCACCGCCGCCCAGCGTTCCGCAGGCGTCGGCCGCCCAACCGCCAATCTGCGCGACATCGCCGAACGAAACGTCGCCCTGTGGCAATGGCCATCCAGCAATGTCGGACTTGTCTTCACGAACGCTCATCTTGCGATAGGCTTCGGCCGCACTGTCAAAGGCGCCAATCTTGCCCGTCAGATTGCCCGCACGGCGCACCAGCTGGGCCTGACGGTGCTTGCGGAAGGCGTTGAGCAAGAGGTCCTCACTTGACAATGCATCTTCAGCAGAGCCCGTGCTCGCAGCCGGACAATAGGCCGATACGCTGGCATCGGTTCGCTCGCCTTTTTCAGCGAATAGAGCCGCAAGGCAGGCTTGTCGCTTGAAGGCCGGATTTGACGAGTTGGTGAGCACCGCATTGGCGCCGTCTGCGAGCGCTTCGGTGCCGATCTCTTTGCTGAGATGGTTTCGACTGCGCTCATAATAGGCTTCGGCCAATTCGGCGGAATATTCCGCATTTCCGATGGCTCGGCCAATCGCGACATAGAGTTTGCGATTGGCAGTATCAATGTCGCCGGACCGCGCCAGGAACTTGGCATGTTCAAGATAGGCTGTGGGCCATGCCGTGTCGGCATTTTCAGCCTGAACGAACTGAGCCTTGGCGGTCTCCTGATTGGCTTGCTGATAGATTCTCGAATTGCGAACGGCAAGAACCAGCAGGCTATTGGCGCGTGCGTTTCCGCCATTGAAACGAACGTCGTCGGCTGGCATTGGCTCTTCAGCATCGGGCTCGTCTGCGGATGGCAGTCCACGCTTTGCAGTCTCGGCTTCGGTGAACGCATCCACCGAATCCTGGAACCGCCCGGCACGGTTCAAGAGCGCCCCATACGCTTCCAGATATTTCTGATGACCGGTTTCACTATAGGTCGCTCTCAGGGCTTCCGATGCCGCGAATGCGGCCAGGGCATTGGCTTGCGACGCGTCGCAGGCAGTCGAGCCTTGCTCTTCAAGCTTGCTCAACGCGTAGGCATAGCCCTCTTTGGCCTCCAGTGTTTTCAAGGCTTCCGAATGCCCATCGGCGAGGCGGAACGCCTTAGCGCCGTCGCAATAACTGGTCGCCGCTGCAGCAGCATTGGCACTATTATCGCTGCCCAACAACGCGTCGGCCTTGCGTTCATTATAAACACCAATGTTGAAATAGAGCGCCTGTTTCGCGTCACCCGCCGCAGCAATCTGGGCGGCTTCGGTCAGATATCGAATGGCAGAATCATAATCACGATCACCGTCCACGGCGCGGTCCGCACTTGTGGTCGCAATCTCGATCAGTGCATTCGACGCCTTGCCGGGCAGGCTTGCATTGCCGTTTTCCGGGGCCATGGCGACAACGGTCTTGAGAATACTCAGACTGCGATCAATATTGCCACTGTCCCCTGTTTCGGCCAGCTTCGCATGGGCCTTGGCATTGAGGATTTGCAGGTGCGCCGCGGCGCTCTGATAGTAGCGATTATCATCGCTCAACCGAGGCTGGACGATGTCGATTTCGGTTGCTTCCAGCAAGGCGAGGCCAGAGCTGAGACAGGCGTCGGCGGTGCCGCAGGCGCGGTTGCCGTCGCCTTCCGTCAATCCCAGCGCCAGACGCGGCGCGGCGGCAATGAAAAGCCCGTCAAACTTGTAACGCGCGCCGTAGCGCCGTTCCTGAGAGCTTCGTGTATTTGGCCGCGTGTCTAGCAATTCATTCGCAGCTGTGCCGCGTTGCGCGGCAGCATTGAGGATCGCCATCCGGTCACCACTTGGTGTCTCCAGGCTGGCATCAGACAGGTGCAATTTGGCCGCGTTTCTCAGCGCATTGACGATTTTGTCCAATGATTGGCGTTCATTGTTACTGCGCGCGGCACAGGCCTGTGCCCAGTTTGCAAACCCGCCATTCGATCGCGGCGTTGCCGGGATCGCGTTCAATGCGCGCGTGCAATGAGAGTCTCGGGAGAAGGTTCTGGCCCGTTCCTGGGCAACCGCTTCCGCACCAAATCCTGTCGCGATCAAGACGCCTGCAATGACACGCATTTTTGTGCCATTTCCACGCCAGCGCATGGCCATTTTAAGCGCCGATCGAACCGTCCGCAGTCTCTCCATTATAACGTCCCTCACGTGTTCCCCCGCCTATGGTTAACGTTAATTTTTTCTTAATGGAAGCGAATTCTTGACGGGCCTCCTCGCCCCGGTCGTTGCGGTGTTAACAATGCAGGCTGGCGAGAATCGAAGGTGCGCAATCGATGAGCTGAGATGAGGACGGAAGCTCGAATGGTTTCAACCAGTCATTCGCACGCGTTCGCGGCGCCAACATTTTGCGTTGAGGCGTGTCGGCGCTGTAGTGAACCAGCAGATCGTTCGCTTGGCTCTAGTCAGGGATCAAAAAATGGCGCGTGTCACGCCTTCTGGTATCGCCCGTCACGCGTGCCCGCCCGTGTGAGTGCGGCCCGAAAGTCCCGTCTCGCCGCAGCCGTCAGACAAGGCAGCAAGAGCGCAAAATGGTGCTCAATGCCGCGCTCCTGGTCCTGCCAGGCGATATCCTCTCGGCCCTCAAAGTCACGCAGATAGTCGATCCAGTATCGACTCATCACCCAGATGGATCGCGTCAGCATTTCCAGGTCTTCAACCGCATCCTGTCGAAACAAGCCACCTGCCTCAATCCGCTTTAACAGTGCGTGCAATTCCTCAAAATCCGCCTCGAACTCAGACTCGTCTTGGCTCAGCTTGTCGGCGAATTGGCGCCGGTCCCGCAATAAGAATCGATTGTTCCAGGCCAGGTTCATGGCGAATAATAGATGCTCGACATAATCGTCGGCTATGGCGCCAGGTCGCCGGTCCGCCCGCCGCGCTTTTGCCTCTGCCTGAGCGTCCGCCTGAAGCCTCGCGGCAAGGTCACTCTTGGACGGAAAGTGATAGGTGAGATTGCCCTGCGAAATGCCGATCGACGCAGCGATTTCGTGTAGCGATGTCGCCGCATACCCGTTCGAATTGAACAGCTCTCGCGCTGCGTCGACAATTCGATCTGCTGTCCCACCCTTGCGCGTTTTCATATTGAGGATCCCGGTGCTTCGAATTGGGCTCAGTTGACAGATTAGGTTGTATTACCTAAATATAGGTTAATCAACCTAATTCTATCGCACCAAGACAGATACGAGCCTGCCCATGCCAAACACACCCCGAAGAATCCTGATTGTTGGCGGCGGCACATCTGGTTCGGTTCTCGCCGCGCGACTGAGCGAAAACCGGGGGTTGCACATTACCGTGCTCGAAGCTGGTCCCGACGATGACGTTTATGGCGACGGTGTGCTCGATCCGACCCGGGCACCGGAAGCCTGGCTTGGCGCTCAATCCGTGGCGCTGACACCGATGTTCAATGGCGACCAGGTGATCCCGATGTTGCAAGGCCGCATGATGGGCGGCACCTCGGCGGTGAACGGCCTCGCGACGCTGCGCGGCCTGCCACAGGATTATGACAGCTGGGCCGCATCCGGGTTGGAAGGCTGGGCCTGGGACGATGTCGTGTCGACCTTCATCGCTGCGGAAACAGATATGGATTTCGGCTCATCTCCTCTCCATGGGAATGACGGCCCGTTGACCGTGCGTCGATGGCGCCGGGATGAAATGGGGCGCGCGCAACTCGCATTCCTGGATGGCATGCTGGAGCAAGGTGCGAAGACCGTGACCGACATTAACGACCCGAGTCAATTGCCGGGGCTGGGCGTGTTTCCGGTTACAATCGACGCCGCCGCCCGGCGCGTGACCACCAGCCGCGCCTATCTCACGCCGGAGGTACGGGCACGCGAAAACCTCTCCATTCGCCCGAATGTCGAAGTGGCGAATTTGTCGATCGACGGCACGCGCGTCACCGGCGTCTCGCTGACGAATGGGGAGACGATCGAGGCCGATGAAGTCGTTGTAACCGCCGGGGCTCTGTGGACGCCCAACCTGCTCATGCGATCGGGCATCGGACCTGCCGACCACCTGTCTGAGCACGGCATTGAGGTGCATGCGGATCTACCGGTTGGCGAGACGCTGAGCGATCATATCGGGCCTGGAATCCGCTATCGACACGATGGCCCGCGCGGCGGCACAGCCGGTCCGGCGCAATCCCTGCTGATTGGCGCTTCGGACGGCACCGATGTCGACTATCACGCCTTCCCGATTGCGCCGCCCCTCTCAGACGGGCCGACCGAGTTCATGATGGCCGTATTCTTGCTGCGCTCTTCCGGACAAGGAAAAGTCCGGCTCGCGGATACCGATGATAATTGGCCCACAGTGATCGCGCCGCCATTGCCTGACAACGCGACCGCACGCTTGCGACACGCCTTCAATCGAATTGCTGAATGGGAAGAGTCTGACGCGGCAAATGCGTTGGGCTGTGCGCAAATTGAGCCTATTAATCTGCGCGCGCCGGAAGCCATCGCCACAGCGTTGGAGCGCAATACGCTGAGCTACGGTCACATGGTCGGCACCTGTCCCATGGGTCCGGTACTGGATGCAGATTGCCGGGTCCGGGGTCTGATTGGTCTCCGTGTCGCTGACGCTTCCGTGATGCCGACGATTCCGCGTGGAAATACCTATCTCGGCTGTGTCATGGTTGCGGAGCGGATCGCCCGCAAGATGCTCGCATCTCTGCCCAATCACACAGCGAAGGAACTCGCCCGATGAGTGAAACAAATGAACCAGCCGCCAGACCTATCATCGACGTCTTCTGGTCTTTCCGGAGCCCGTACTCATACCTGGTCACGCCGGACCTCCTGCGTCTCAGAAACGACCATGACGTCACCGTCCGACTGCGCCCTGTATTGCCAATTGCGCTGCGCGCCAAATCCTCGATCTTCGACGCTTCGGACAAGAAACGTCCGCGTTACATCGTCATGGATTCCAGACGCCGCGCGGAGTTCCTCGGCTTGCCATTCGTCTGGCCAAATCCGGACCCGGTTGTGCAAGATAGAGAGACGTTCGAAGTGCCGAAGGAACAGCCCCTCATCTGGCGCCTGACCGCGCTCGGTGTCGAGGCGGAAAAACGCGGCAAGGGAATCGATTTTGCCCACGCAGCTGCCCAGCTAATCTGGAGCGGCGTTCGGCAATGGGATGAAGGGGATCATCTGGCAAATGCCAGCCAGTCGGCCGGACTATCGCTTGACGAGTTGGAAGCCGGCATCGATCTCGATCGCGTGAAGGCGGACGTCGAGGCCAATCATCAAGCACTCGACGCGGCGGGCCATTGGGGCGTTCCGACCATGGTGTTCGAAGGCGAACCCTTCTTCGGACAGGATCGGATCGACACGCTGCGCTGGCGCCTGGATCGGGCCGGATTGCAAGCGTCCGCCTCCTAACGCCCTACCCAGTCACGAAACGTATCAAATCTGGAGCAGAACATGGATCTCAAAATCAAAGGCAAGACCGCGATTATGGCTGGCGGAAGTGCGGGCCTCGGCCGCGCAACCGCAGAAAGATTGGCAGAAGCCGGCGTCGAGCTTTTTATCACAGCGCGACGCGAAGAACGGTTGAACCGCGCGGCGCAGGAGATCGCCGACAAGTATGGCGCCAACGTCACGCCGGTGGTCGCGGACTCTTCGACCGAGGCTGGACGACAGGCGCTGTTCGCGGCCTGCCCTGATCCCGATATTCTCAGCATTACGATTAAACCCCCGAATCCAAACGGAAATTTCCTCGAGCTCACGCCAGACATGTGGCGCGATTCCGTCGAGACGGCCCTGATCGGCCCGATCGAAATCATGCGCCACTATATCCCGGTGATGAAGGAGAAAGGCTGGGGGCGGATTGTGAATATCGCCACCTTCTCCGCCAAGCGCCCGATGATCTGGCGCCTGATGTCTGGCCCGGCGCGGTCGGCATTGATCAATTATACCGCGGGCGTCTCGCGTGAAGTCGCGAAGCATGGCGTGGTGATCAACAATCTGCTTCCCGGCATATTCGCAACAGAGGGCGCCCAGGAGATCATGGCCGATTATGCGAAGGCTTTTGGTCTTGAACCGAAGCCGGAAATCGTCCGCGAGCATTTTCGGGCGACCCAGCCCATTCCAACCGGATTCGTAGGCGAAGCGGATGATCTGGCGCCGATGGCCGCTCTTCTCTGTAGCGAGCTCTCTCGCTTCATCGTTGGGCAGAATATCGTCATCGATGGCGGCCAGTACAACACGATTTTCTAAGCCAATTGCGAGGACGGGTTGGCCTATGCCGGCGAGAAAAAACCGTTGATCGTTAGCCGCGACCGCGCCGGATCGGTTTCCAGCGGCTGGTCATTCTTGATGACCCCGCTGTGCAGCAATGTGCCGGGATAGATGATCAGGCTGTTATAGGTCGCATCGCTTTCGCCGATCTTTTCAAAATGCGGCGCCCCATCCGTGATGTATTGCGCCGGCGGGAGTCCGGACCGGGCAACATCGCGTTCAAGGCCCTGCTTGTACTCCGGATAGCGCGCCTCGGTCACGCGCTCGAACCCGGTCGAGCGGTGCCGAAAAAATGCGGTGCCGCCATGCTCGGTGCGATTGAGATAGATCATCACCGCGACTTGTGCTTCGTCGAAACCATCAAAATGCGGCAAGCGCTGAATAGGGGTCAGACGCTCAGGGGGGCAATTGACGACCGAGTACCACGCCGCGCCGTTCCAGGCGCGGTCATGGCCTTTCGAAAAAGGGGATTGATGCGCTGACACGGTCTCGCGCAACGCCTGCAATAAGGCATCCTCGACCGGCGCGCGCACACCTGGATAATGCGGATTTATACGCGCGAATGACTGTTCGCACGCGGCCGCCACCACAGCCTCCGGGTGGGTGAAAAAGTCCGTAATGTGAACGATTTTCGTGCGCTCGGTGCCGATCTCCTCGACGCGTGCATTTGTGCCATCTATCTGAAATGGATCCACGGTCATTTCCCAACAAAATCAATCGCCTGAAACTGGGCATTGCCAGCTTACCCAGCTATAAAAAACTGCTACACAAAGGGATAGTGCGCACGCGCGCTTTCCAGAAAAAGATTGAGTGACCAACCATGGTGAAGTGCAACGCCCCGATCAAGAAAATCGTCATTGTCGGTGGCGGTTCCGCTGGCTGGATGACGGCCGCCGCGCTTGCCAACGACCTCGGCGAGACCTGCGACATCACACTCATCGAATCCGAGGCGATCGGGACCATTGGCGTTGGTGAAGCGACGATTCCGCCGATCCGCTATTTCAATCAGCGCCTGGGCATTGATGAAGCGACATTTGTCCGCGAAACGCATGGCTCGTTCAAGCTTGGCATCGAGTTCATCGATTGGTCCAGGCACGGCCACTCATACTTTCACCCGTTCGGACATTATGGCGCCGAGTTCGACCATGTCCCCTTCTACCAGCACTGGATGCACGCCCACCTGAATGGCGACGAGACCCCGATCGACGAATACTCATTGGCCTGGGCGGCATCGAAGGCGGGCAAGTTTTCGCAACCCCTGGCCGATCCGCGCAATATCCAATCGCGCTTCGATTATGCCTATCATTTCGACGCGACGCTCTATGCCGCCTATCTCCGGAAATATGCCGAAGCGCGCGGTGTCACGCGCGTTGAAGGCCGCGTCGTCAGCGCCGCGCAAGACCCGGACTCCGGCTTTCTCACATCCGTGACGCTGGAGGATAATCGCCAGTTTGAGGCCGACCTGTTCGTGGATTGCTCCGGCTTCTTTGGTCTATTGATCGAAAAGACCCTGGAAACCGGATACGAAGACTGGTCGCACTGGCTGCCCTGTAATCGCGCTGTGGCAGTGACGTGCGAAAGGTCCGCGGAAATCCTGCCCTATACCAAATCCACGGCCAAGACCGCGGGCTGGCAATGGCGCATTCCGCTCCAGCACCGGACCGGCAACGGTTATGTCTATTGCAGCGAATATCTCGAAGCAGAAAAGGCGGAGCAGACTCTCCTGTCATCACTGGACGGAGCGCCATTGGCGGAGCCTCGGCATTTACGGTTCGTGACCGGCCGCAGGAATAAGTTCTGGAACAAGAACTGCGTGGCCATTGGCCTGTCGGCGGGCTTCATGGAGCCGCTGGAATCCACCAGTCTGCATCTCATTCAGTATGGCATCATGCGTCTGCTCGCGCTGTTCCCGGACAAGGCGATGTCGCCGCTTCTGGCGGATGAGTATAATGCGCTGACCATTGCCGAGTATGAGCGCATTCGCGACTTTCTCATCCTGCACTATACCGCCACACAACGGGACGACGACGCGTTCTGGAAATACTGCGCCAATATGCCAATCCCGGACCGGCTACGCTACAAGATCGATCATTTCCGAACGCATGGCATGATCATTTCGGACGAGCGTGAACTGTTCCACAACCCAAGCTGGATCGCGGTCTATCTCGGACAGGACATTGTTCCGGAACGCGCGCCGGCGATGACGCGCCATCGTCCTGACGTGCCGGTCGAACAGCGCATGCAACAGATCCGCTCGGCGATGGCGCAGGCGGTCGAAGCAATGCCGACACATGACGCCTTCATAGACCGCTATTGCAAATCCGCCGCGCAATGAGCGGCAATGAAATCGCGATGGTCGGGCAATCCGGTCGTCGCCTGATTGATCAGTTTCTGAACGTCGGCCAGGAAGGTCGTTAGCTGTTCCGACGACAGACGATTGGCCATGGCGTGGAAGCTCTTGGGCATCAGGCCCTGCCCGACCATGACCTGGACCCAACTGGATTCCCGAAACAGGTCCTCAGGATCTTTGTAGAGCAGGCCATTGCCTTCAAACAGCGCCATCTTGTCAGTCAGACTGTCTGGCACCGACATTTTTTGGCAATAGCGCCAAAACTCTGAATCGTCGCGGTCGGTCCGGTGATAGTGCAGTATCAGGAAATCCCTGACCAACTCATATTCGTGGCTGACCTGACGATTGTATTCGGCCTCATTGGACGGATCGAACGCCCTCGTCGGAAGCAATTCGATTAACTTGGAGACATTCGACTGAATGAGATGGATCGATGTCGATTCCAGCGGCTCCAGAAAGCCGCTCGACAATCCGATAGAAACACAATTCTTGTGCCAGAACTTGTCGCGGCGCCCGGTGGTGAAACGCAGGCGTTTGGGATCACCCATCGGTGCGCCATCAAGGTTGGCGAGCAGCGTTTCGGTGACCTTTTCCTCGGTCGTGAATTCATCGCAGAAGACGTGCCCATTTCCGGTCCGATGCTGGAGCGGAATACGCCATTGCCATCCTGCGTCATGCGCTGTGGCCTTGGTGTAGGGCAAAAGCGGCTGCGTCGACTCGCAGCCCACCGCCATGGCGCTATTGCAAGGCAGCCATTTCGACCAATCCTGATATCCGACATCAAGCGCCTGCCCGATCAGCAGGCCGCGAAACCCGGAGCAGTCGATAAACAGGTCACCTGAAATCGTCTCGCCGCGCTCCAGTGTACGGAGTCGATAAATCCTGTTTCCGGCACCAGCGCGACGTCGACCACCTTGCCTTCAACGCGCCTGACGCCGTTCGCCTCAGCATGCTTTCGAAGGTATCTGGCATATAGGCCAGCGTCGAAGTGGAAGGCATAAGCCAAACCGGTCATGGATGTATTGCCAACGCGGTCGAGCCGGCCGAACTGATGAGCATAGGCCGCCTTGTGATGCAGCGAATAATCCCACAGGCTGGCTGTGTTGCCTTCGGCGCGCGCGCGTAGCCAGTAATGATGGAAATGCAGGCTGGCGAGATTGATGCCGGCATCGCCGAACGTGTGCAGGTAGCGTTCGCCGATATGCCCCCAATTGTTGAACTCGATGCCGAGCTTGAACGTGCCGTTGGTTTCACGAACGAACGCGTCTTCGTCCAGGCCCAGCACGCCATTGAGGCGGCGGATTTGCGGGATCGTCGCCTCGCCGACCCCGACCGTGCCGATGGCTTCTGACTCGATCAACGTGATGCTCACCGCAGGTCCGAGCAGCCGTGACATGGCAGAGGCGGCGATCCATCCCGCGGTGCCGCCCCCGACAATGACGATCTGTTCCAGATGTTGGTTCTGCATCTCTTGGTCTTAGCTTGCCCGTTCAATCTCGCCCAGAGGGGATATCCCCAGGTGTAGAAAAGGCCCGCACAAAGGCGGGCCCTTTCGGGAGGAATCCAACTCGTTTGAGGGAGTTAGAATTTCTTCGACACCGTGATGTTGTAGGTGGTGCCATATTCTTCGTGTCGGCTCGGGAAGACGACGCTCGGGTTGGTGGTTTCGGCTTCCGTCACGAAAGGCTCATTGGTCAGGTTGAACACTTCAAAATTCACGCCGAATCCTTCGAGCGGACCATAATCCCACTCATAGCCGATTTGCAGGTCGACAATCGTTTCATCCTGAGCCTCAGCGCCGGTCAGAGAGCCGTCAAACTGTGGCACTTCTGACAGGAAACCAGAGCGGTGACGCGCACTGATGCGCGAACGCCAACCATGGTTTTCGTAGTAGAGGTCGCCGGACCAGACATTGTCCGAATACCCGGGGATACGAATGTCGCCGCCAGAGATCGCGCCGGTCAGGCTGCTATCTGCGTAGGTGTAACTCGCATTGAAGCCAAAGCCCTCAAACCGTTCCGGCAGGAAGTCGTCCAGGCTCATCCGAAGCGTCGCTTCGATACCGGTGATCGAACCATCCGAGATGTTTTCCGGGAAGCTGGTGACCGCGGTTGCCACTTGCGGGTTCGCGGCAACGAAAGCATCCAGAGCCGGAATGCCGATCGACGTTAGCTGATCGGTGATGTCCAGCGTATCATTGGCGGTTTCGACCCAATCTGACAGCTCCTTGTGGAACACAGCAACGGACACCGCAGTGGTCGGTCCGAAATACTTCTCATAAGAGACATCGAACGAGGTCGATTGATACGGCTCCAGCTGCGGATTTCCGCCGCTAATGTTGAAGCAAGGATTTGTCGGAAGCATAAATCCAACCAGAGTATCCGGTACGAAGTCACCATCTGTATCCGCACAAACCTGGTTGCTGATGGATACAGTTTGGTTGGCCGCAAGATTGTCCAGACGCGGACGGGTCACAGTCTGAGCTGCAGCAAACCGCAGGAACGTGTCCGGGTGCACTTCAAACGAGAAGTTGGCACTCGGCAGGAAGTAGCTTTCAGACGCGCCGAGTGTTTGTTGACGCTCGCCACCGCCTTGAAGTTTCGCCGTCGAGGACTGATCGACATCCTGATACTGGAAGCCAAAATTACCGACGACCGGGACACCGTTAAAGGTGCTGTCGACTTCAGCCATAGCGTAGAACGTGGTGATCTCTTCTTCCACGACCCACTCCGTATCGAAGGTCGCTTTCTCCAGTGTGTAGGTGCCATCGGTCAGGAAGGAGGACGGGTCATATGCAATGATGTCCAGTCCGATACCGCCAGAATTAGTCGATCCGAGGATGCGATTGGTCGGAATGGCAAGCTCACCATTCACGAACATTGAGCTCGCACGAATGAAATTCTCGTTCGAGTCGAATGTCTTTTCGCGATCGGTAAACAGGAAGCCTGCTTTCACGCCGCTGATGACACCATTGTCGAGCTCGTAACCGGCTTCAAGACGGATCTGATTGAGTTCGTCTTCAATCTTAGGCTCCTTGATGAAGCCAACCTGTCCCCAGCCACCTGGATCGGTCAGAACGACGACGCTTGGGTCGGTGTAATCCAGACCCGCATTGATCGAATACTCGCCATCATCGTCGAAACCAAAACCGAGCGTGTCGGTTGGGCCGGCACCAGCAAATCCGGTTCCTGCGTAAGACTCATAGTCAATGTCGTTGCGATCGAGGGTCGAACGCGAGAAGTCCGCCATCAAGGTTAGGCGGTCGGTGACGTCATATGAGGTGTTCAAGCCAATGGCACCGATCTCGGCCGTATTGCCTTCGGTGTCTGTCCGCAAAAACGTCGTTACATTGTCGTAGATCGCAGCATCGGCAAATCCGCTTGTGCCGGTGGCATTACGGAACTGCGCGGTCGACCATGACGCGATCGGGGTTTCGACGCCACGAAAGATACCTGCATCTTCCGTGTCGGTGTAGAAGGCATCAATCGTCGTCTGCCAACGGTCATTTGGTTCAAACTGAAGCGCGCCGGCAATTGAGGTGCGCTCAAATTCTCGCGAAACGACGCCTGAACGTGGGTTGTCGGAAGGATAAACCAGGCCGCTTACCGGATCGATAGACGTTTGGCCGCTATTGGTTTTCAGCTCCCGAGATGTGAATTGCGTCGGGTTGGACTGGATTGTCGCTGCGAGCGACCAGCCAATCGTGCCGTTTGCGTTTTGATCGATATACGATCCGAACAGACGATATCCGTCTTCATCAAAATCCGGGTTTGGCTGATCATTGTCGTTCAGCACATACTTGCCTGAGAAGTTCAGCTTCCGCTCAGTGTAATCCAGCGGACGTACGGTGCGCAGATCGATCGCGCCCGCGATACCGGTTGCGGCGAGGGTCGCGTCCGGTGTCTTGTAGACAACACCCTGTGCGACGAGCTCGGATGGGAACTGGTCAAACTCGACGCCGCGATTGTTACCGGCGGAGACCACTTCACGGCCATTCCAGAGTGCGAGCGAGAAGTCCGGGCCGAGGCCGCGGATTGAGATTTGTTGCGAGCGACCACGCACACGTTGCGCGGTAACGCCTGGCAGGCGTGCGAGCGAGTCGGCAATGGACAGGTCTGGTAGCTTGCCGATGTCTTCAGCTGAAATCGCTTCGACGATCGATGTCGCGTTCTTCTTGGCGTTCAGCGAGTTCTGGATCGACCCGCGAATACCGGTCACTTTGACAACATCAAGCGTAGCTTGCTCGTCTTCTTCTTCGGCTGGCGCATCCTGCGCATGCACGGGAACGCTCGCGGCCAGGGCGAGCGCGGCGGTGCCGAGCAACCAATTCTTCTTGCTGGTAAATGTCTGTTTCAATTGATCCTCCCTGAAACATGCACGCCGTTTGTGGCACTCCACCACGGTCTGACCCATTTCGTGTATTGCAAATTTATGAAAACGCCAACCCCTTTTGCAAAATTGTTATGCACTTTCGCCAGGTCTCTGTGACCAAAATGCATCATATTTCGCGCAAACAGGCCTATAATAGCGCGCTACACCGCCTTTGGCGCGCACAATACCGAGGATTTTATGGAAACGAGCAGCCTTGCAAAACATTGCAAACTTTTGCAAAGGATTGCAAAATCTTGAAAAATGGACGCCTTGGGGCGCGTTAAGGCGCACCGCAGGAAGATCGAATGATCAATTCCGCCGGAATGCGATCCTCGTCCGGACCGCGTTGGCCCGAAGAATCGAGCAGTTTCGAGACGAGCATACGACCAGCCTTACCCGTATCCTGATCGATCGTGCTCAATGGCACTTCTGCATAGACACCGAACGGCACGTTGTCGTAACCGACAATTGAAACATCCTCGGGAACCGACAAACCGGCCCGGCGAATGGCCTGCATCGCACCGAGGGCGATCAAGTCACTCGCCGCGAAGATGCCATCGAACGAAGCGTTTTCCGCGATCAGAGACTCGACCACAGCGCGGGCCGAAGCCACCTGAAAGTGCGACGGCACGATCAGTCGGTCCTCATAAGGCAGACCGGCCAACTCCAACCCTTCGCGATAACCCCGCAAACGCTGCGCAGCTTCCGGCGCATCTGTGTCTCCGAGAAACACAATATTTTTCCGCCCCAGTCGCGCCAGATGCGATGTCGCCCGGCGCCCACCTGCAACATTGTCGCTGCCGACAGAACAATAGGACTGCTCCGGCAAGGCGGCACCCCAGACCACAAATCGGTCTTCGATCTCGGCCAGCCGATTGAAGGCATCATGCAAAGTGGACTGCCCCAGGAAGATCACACCATCCGAGCGACTGGTCGACATTGCCGTGGCCAGCTCCTCATAAGACGATGGAGCGATATAGCTGAGCAAGATATCGCAGCCACGCTCGCGCGCCGCATCGCCAATACCAGCAATCAGCTCAAAGAAAAACGGGTCAGCCATCCGACCTTCACGGCTTTGCGGTCGCGGCACCACGATGGATATGGTTGCGTTGGCCCCGATCGGACCAGCCGGCATATAGTGGCGAAACGGATAATCCATTTCGCGCGCCAGCTTCCAGATCTTCTGCTTGGTCCGAACATTGACCGCCGGGCTGTCATTCAGCGCACGAGACGCGGTCGAGATAGACACGCCCGCCAATTTGGCGAGGTCTTCCAGGCGAGTGGTCGGCTTGCTGTCCATCACGACTTCTCCGGCTCTATTTCGCGCGGACCCAGACGCCCGATCGCTTCGGCAAGACATTGTTGTTTAGCAGGTTTTCCTTAAGAGGCCTTGAAGACAAGACCACATCACCGCCGCTCAACACGTCTGTCGGGACGGAATAGTCGTCACCTCCAAGATTGAACAGCGCCAGAATTGTCTCGCCATCCTGTTCCCGCCCTATCGCCAGAACCGAGTCGCGACCGGCGTCGATGAATCGCATTCCGCCCGACAATAGAGCCGGATATCGCTTGCGCGTCCCGAGCGCCTCAGACGTGAACCGCAGCACACTATCATTCCCCTGCTGCGTATCGACGGCCAGCTTTGCATGCTCAGGATCAACTGGCAGCCACGGCTCAACGCCAGAAAAACCAGCATTCTCTGCATCGGCCTGCCAAGGCATGGGCGTTCGCGCACCGTCGCGGCCGAGCGTTTTCGGCCAGTTGGACAGCGCTTCGGGATCCTTCAGCTTGGAGTACGGCACATGCGCCTGCGGCAGGCCGAGCTCTTCGCCCTGATAAATGATCGGATTGCCGCGCAAGGTCAGCAACAGCATCATGTACAGGCGGGCCATCTCATCGCGATGCTCGCTCGGCGCCCAGCGCGATACGGCTCGCGGCGCGTCATGGTTCGAAAATGCCCAGCTTGGCCACCCCTCGTCAGCGGTCTGATCCCAGAGCTGCGCCGACTCCATCACCCGCGGCGCATCCAGAGACTTCGCGTAGAGAAAATCGAAATTGTACGCTGAATTGAGTCGCTCTTCGCCCTCTGTGAAAGCCTTCATCTCACCAATCGGATTCGGCCCACCGACCTCGGCGACCGTGAAGGTTCCGGGATATTCATCCAGCATGGCTCGGAACTTCTCAATGAAGCCGACAATCTCTGGCTGGGACATGTTGTACTTGTGCACCTGCATGTCGAATGGACGCGTGGCCTCAAACGCTGACACGCCCGATGGCGGATTATCCCGCAGGCTTTGATCGTGCATCGAGAAGTTCAGCGCATCCAGTCGGAACCCGTCCACCCCGCGCTCAAGCCAGAACCGCCCCGCGGCAATCAAGGCGTCCTGCACCTCTGGATTATAGAGATTCAGGTCGGGCTGCTCTTTCAGAAAATTATGGAAATAGTACTGGCCACGATGCGCATCCCACTCCCAGCTCGGCCCACCAAAAACCGACTGCCAGTTGTTTGGCGGAGATCCGTCCGCCTTTGGATCGGCCCAGACATACCAGTCCGCGCGTGGATTATCCCGGCTGGTACGGCTCTCGATAAACCAGTCATGATGGTCCGAGGTGTGCGAATAGACCTGATCGATGATCACCTTCAGCCCGAGCGCGTGCGCCCGCGCGACGATGGCATCGAAATCTTCCAGGGTTCCGAAAATTGGATCGACCCCGCAAAAGTCAGCGACATCATAGCCATAATCCGCCATCGGAGAGGTAAAGAAGGGCGAGATCCAGATGCCATCGACGCCAAGACCGGCAATATGATCCAGCCCCGACAGAATGCCTTTGAGATCGCCAATCCCATCGCCATTGGTATCAAGAAAACTGCGCGGATAGATCTGATAGATCACCGCCCCCTTCCACCATGGCAAGGCGCCGAGCGATTTGTGCATAACCGAACCCGCTATTTCTGATGATTTGACCATTACCGGGCCCCGAATTCTGACTTGCAGACCACGACATCCAGCGCAGGAATTGTCAGCGAGTAGCTACCGGGCGCTGTTGCGCTGCCAGCGCATTCGCCGAGCAAGGATGTAAACGCATCGGATCGCCCATCGACCGCGACGCTCACCTGCTCCGCCTCATCCTCGGCATTGATCGCCACGACGATTTCGGTACCGGCTTCGTAGTCCACCCGCGAGAAGACAAACAGACTGTCCTCGCGATGCGCCAGGCGCGTGATCTGCTCGCCGCGACGCAGTGCCGGCTCGGCCGTCCGGATGCGCGCAAACTCGCCGATCGCCTGATAAAGCGGATGATCGGTATCGAAATTGCTCTCCGCCGTCGTCGCATCGGTCGCGATGAGATCATTGTCATTGTAAAGATCGGTCCGACTCGGGAACATGTTTTCGCGGGCCAGACGGTCGCCGCCATCAGACACAAAGCCCTGCTCGTCCCCATAATAGATGGTCGGCACGCCGCGACCGAAGAACATCAAGGCATTGGCCAACCTCACGCGGGCAAACAATTCCTCATCGCTCATGTCGGGCTGGCTTTCACGTAGAAACCCGGCAAACCGGCCCATATCGTGATTGCCGAGAAAAGTCGGCAGCTGCCGCGCGGTTTAGGCACCGTCCGCATAGATGACATCGGCACGGTAAAGCTCGTCCATATGAAGGCCAGGCTTGCCGTCAACGATGAGGCCACGGGCGCTCGACTGGAATGCGAAGTCGAGTACCGTGGGCAGGCCCGCCTCGGTGGTGAACCGCGCCAGGTGTTGCGGCTTTTGCCCATCAACATAAACCTCGCCGAACATGTGGAAGTGATCGATACCCAGCCCGCTCGCATGGTCGAGAATTTCCGGCGCGAATTGCTGCCAGAACTCGTCACGGACATGTTTGGCAGTATCGATCCGGAACCCGTCGACGCCATAGGCTGTGATCCAATCCTTGTAGATTTCGACCATGCCTTCAACGACGCGGGGATGCGCCGTGTTCAGATCGTCCAGGCCAGCAAAGTCGCCATAGAGCGAATCCTCGTCGACGAAATCGGTGTCACCGCGATTGTGGTAATAGATCGTATTGTTCAGCCACTCCGGTACTTTCACGCCCTCGAATTGCTCTGGCACGAACGGTGTGTAGGCCCAGGTGGGCTCCGTCAGATTGGCGAAATTATCCTCCGTCTGGTGGACGGCATCATCGCCGAGAAATCCGTCATTGATCGGCGCCCCGTCCGCAGCCCGTCGCGTCCACGGATAATCGCCTTTGTAGCGATACTCGCAGCGGAAAGTCGGCCCGCCGGTGACCTCCGGGTCATGACACTCGCGATAGGCGATGATGTCAGCGGTATGATTGGTGATGATGTCCATATAGACTTTCATCCCGCGCGCATGCGCAGCGTCGACGAATGTCTTGAAATCCTCGCGCGTACCGATGTGGGGATCGACATTAGTGAAATCGGTGATCCAGTAACCGTGATAGCCGGACGACTCCATGCCCTCAGGCCCCTGCACCGGATTGTTTTCGAAAATCGGCGTCAGCCAGATCGCGGTCATGCCGAGACCCTGAATATAATCCAGGCGCTGGGTCAGACCTTTCAGGTCGCCGCCATGATAGAACCCAAAATCGGTCGGGTCGTATCCATCCTTCAGCCGACCACCCTCAATGCCGCCGCGATCATTGCTCTCGTCGCCATTCTCGAACCGGTCCGGCAACACGAAATAGATGATTTCATCCTCGATACGGCGATCTTCGACGGGCGTCGCCTGCGCCGCTGCGGACGGCACAATCTGGACGCCGGCCTCTTCACCTCCAGCGCCGGCGCAAGCTGTCAGGCTCGCGACCAGAAGCGACCCCAAAACGCCGCCCGTGATGTTCAATTTAGCTCCCCGCATGGCATCCTCCGACAACGCGCATTACAATCATCTTCAGCACACTCTTTTCATCATTTTGCAAACCTGACAAGTCGCTTTTTCGCCCATATGAGCTTTGTAGCGTTGAGCATCCTCAATATCTCGAAATATCGATTGCAATAATTTGCAAGAGCGCCATACTTGGAAAAACTATCGGGAGAACGAGATGAAACACCCTATCGCTGCCAGCCTTGCCGCCTTCGCTCTTCTCGCCGGTGGCTGCGCAACCAGCGACCTCAACGTCGCCGCTGCCGCCCCTGAAGACAGCCAGATCGTCTCGCTCGATCAGGTGAATGTGAGCGCTCCGTCGGGCGATCTGCAAGTATCACTGAGCGCAGAGAACGGCACGCTCGCCTGGACCGCCGATTGGCGCGGCAGCCGCATCATTCAACCCTCCGCACTCGGCCTCGCATTCAAATCCGGGCGCGACCTCAACCGCGACCTCATCATCGCCTCCGTGTCCCGCGCCAGCCATGACGAAACCTGGGAACAGCCCTGGGGCGAACGCCAGTTTGTTCGAGACCATCACAATGAAATGCTCGCCGAGATCGCATTTTCAGATGGCACACCGGCCTTCGCGCTGCGCGTCCGCATTTTTGATGATGGTTTCGGATTTCGCTACGAAGTCGCGGACACCGGGGCACGTCAGATCATCGACGAACAGACCGAGTTTCGCTTCGACCCCACCTCAAAATCCTGGTGGATTCCCGGTGCCGGCTGGAACCGCTATGAGGAATTGTACAAGACCACACCGATGAGCGACGTGCATCGCGCACACACACCGATCACGCTCGAACTGCCCGACAATGGCCCCTTCGTGTCCATCCACGAAGCCGCCCTGGTTGATTATGCCGGCATGTGGCTGAACCAGCGTCGCCCCGGCACCCTGGAGGCTGAACTCGCGCCCTGGTCTGATGGCACGAAAGTCAAAATCGAGGGCGCGTTCGTCACGCCATGGCGGACGGTGCAAGTGTCGGACACCGCCGCCGGGCTCGCCAATTCCGACCTCATCCTCAACCTGAACGAACCCAATGCACTCGGCGACGTGTCATGGGCTAAGCCGAGCAAATATGTCGGCATCTGGTGGTGCATGCACATCAATGAGTGCAGCTGGGGCTCCGGCGACATCCATGGAGCAACGACCGAGCGGACGCAGGCTTATATCGACTTTGCCGCCGAGCATGGCTTTGACGGTGTCCTGGTCGAAGGCTGGAACCATGGCTGGGATGGCGACTGGTTTTCGAATGGCGAGATCTTCAGCTTCACGCAGGCCTATCCTGATTTCGACCTGGCGGGGCTCGCTGCCTATGCCGCCGAACGCGATGTCTACCTGATCGGTCACCACGAAACATCCGGCGCCATCACCAATTATGAAGAACAGATCGAAGCCGCATATGCGCTTTATGAGCGTCTCGGTATCCCTGCGATCAAGACCGGATATGTTGCCGATGGCGGCGAGATCACGCGCCGCGATGCTGACGGCAAGGTCTACAAGGAATGGCATGATGGCCAATATGCCGTGAACCACCACTTGCGCGCACTGAAACTCGCCGCGCAGCACAAGATCGCCATCAATGCGCATGAGCCGGTCAAGGATACCGGGCTTCGCCGCACCTACCCCAACGCCTTCTCGCGCGAAGGGGCCCGAGGGCAGGAATATAATGCCTGGGGGCAACCACCCAATGATCCAGCCCACACCACTATCCTGCCCTTCACACGCATGCTGTCCGGCCCAATGGATTTCACGCCGGGCATTTTTGACCTGAATTTCGGCAAGCCTGTCACCGAAGACCCGCGGGTTCAGACGACACTTGCCAAACAGCTGGCGCTTTATGTCTTGTTGCACAGCCCGATCCAAATGGCGGCCGACCTGCCGCGCAACTATGAAGCACGTCCCGACGCGTTCGAATTCATCAAACAAGTCCCAGTCGACTGGAGCGAGTCGATCATGCTGGACGGTTATCCCGGAGACTTCGCCGTCATGGCGCGCAAGGATCGCAATTCGCAAGCCTGGTATCTCGGCGCCGTCACGGACGAAGAGGCGCGCACGATCGAGATCAATCTCGATTTCCTGGATGGGTTTCCCTATGAAGCGCAGATCTACAAGGACGGCGCAGATGCGGACTGGAAAACCAACCCCTACCCGCTCGAGCTGGACTTCAAGTCTGTCGACCAGAACGCCTCGATGACGCTCACTTTGGCACCTGGCGGTGGAACCGCGATCGCATTCATCCCTCTGGAATAGGCAGGAGCAAGACCATGCGCATGATATCAGCTGTCGCGTGCGCCGCGCTGCTCTCTGCGTGCACGCCGACGACCACAAAAACAGAACCCCCGACGTCGACCAGCGCGGATACTGCGACCACCCCACGGCCCGCACAGGTGGTGGACCATGTGGACTTCAACTCAGATCACGTTCAGCCACGCAATATCAGCGTCTGGCTGCCGGCGGGCTACGCGCCCGACAGCGGCCAGACCTATCCTGTGATTTACGCCCATGATGGACAGAACCTGTTTGACCCTTCGACGTCCTATGCGGGCGTCGAGTGGGGACTTGATGAAGCCGCCGACCGCCTGATCGCCGCGGACAAAGCCCCGCCCGCCATCATTGTCGGCATCTGGAACACGGATGCGCGCTGGCAGGAATACGCGCCGCAAAAAGCCGTCGAACGCCTGACCGGCGACACCGCATCCGAATGGCTGGGCCCCACGCTGCCCGAGCTCAAGGGCGACGCCTATTTGCGCTTCATCACGGAAGAGCTGAAACCGTTTATTGATAAGACTTACAACACCAAATCCGGCGCCGAGCACACTTCGATCATGGGCTCCAGCATGGGCGGCCTGATCTCGCTTTATGCGGTCGCGGAATATCCCGACACGTTCAGCCGCGCCGCGGCGGTTTCCATTCACTGGCCACTGGCCGAGCCTGACGGCGCGATCGCAGCACAAGCGAGCAGCGTCATGCAAGCCTATCTGGAAACCAGCGGCATCGATCCGGCGAAACATGTGATCTGGTTCGACCGCGGGACGGAAACCCTGGATGCGTCCTACGCCCCGCACGCTGAACGCATGGAAGCCTGGTTTCGCGCCAATGGATGGCCGGAAGACCGCGCCCTTTTTCGCACCTATCCCGGGACCGATCACAGCGAGGCCGCCTGGGCGGCGCGGGCGGACGAGATCCTGACATTCCTGTTGACGGAGTGATTACTCTGTTGGCTGGTTTCTCGGGCTGTCAGCATAGCGCGCCGCAACCACGTCATAACGGTCCCAAACCGCACCATCAGAGATCGACCGCAACAGTTTGACATACTCCGCATGGGTCCAGGCCAGCGGCGTCGCGGTATTGGTGCCGCCCCCAATCTCATAGCCGAACGGGTTCGGACCAACCCCGTCCCAGACCTGCTCTGGCAGACCGAGCCCGTCATTGGCGAAGAACTCCATCGAGCGCGCACCCGCCATGACGAGGTCCTCAATATCGGCCCCGCCCAGGGTTTGATCGCTGCCGATCGCCAATAGGAAATGCGCAAACTCACCGGAAAAGAAAGGCCAGACGCGGCCGCGCTGGTCCGGCGTATTCCCACCGTCCAGCTCGTGATAATTGGTGCCGCGTTCGCCGTCCTCGCCGTAGCCATCATTGCCGTATCGACGAAAGCCGAATAGGTTTTCTGTTCCGTCGCCGAATGTGTACAGGTTGCGCAGATTGTCTTCGCGGCGCCGGCTCTGATAGACTTTGGCAGAGTCCATGATCGAGGGTGCGGTGGCGCTTCGCACGCCATAGCGAACCAGCTCCAGGAACCCGCCATCAATGATCTGATCTTCCGGCAGGCCGGGGCGGCCATTATTGTCGCCGAGCATTGCCTGATCGTTCGGGTCGGTATTGCGGGTCACACGAATGAAATACGCGCCGTCACCGAATGGTCCGTTGGTCGTGCACATCCAGGCCTCGATATTCTGTTCGAGCATGTCGGCGGCGTCCAGATATCTTTGGGCATCATCGGGATCGCCAAACCGCTCCGCCAAATCGGCTGCTGTCACGAGCCCTCCAATCACGGCGGCAATCGTCGACGGCGAATACCCTTCCTGCTCTTCCCAGCGCTCTTGTTGCGTGTAGCCCAATAAGGCTTCGAATTCGGTGTTCCAGAGCAAACCCGTCCGACCACCGTCGACCAGAAAATCCGCGGCCGGTTTCAGCATGCTTTGATAGCTGCGCGCCATTTCGTCGTCAGAGATCACGCCCGCTTGCCACAGCTTCCACCCCAGCATGATCGGCATCGCGGTCTGGTCCTGCTGCACCGCAACCCATTCCAACGTGCCGTCGACATGCGTCTTTTGCAGGAACCATCCCGTGACGCCGGTATTGCCGGGCGTGTCATCCGTCACCTGGACTTTGGGCAAGTAGCGATACGCCGCACGCGCTGTATCCTCATCCCCCATGGCGAGGAAGGCAGACGCCACCTGGAAGAAGTCGCGCGGCCAGACCGCCTTGTACCCAGTTTGCGGCTGCTCAGCTGGCGCCGTCTCGCCCCAGGGATTGGACAATGATGCGATCAGCGCGCCAGCATGCGTCTTGTCTTCCATGACCTTGAGATTGATCGCAGACATGTGGGCCAGCGCTCCACCATCGCCGGACGATTCTGCGATGCGCGGCAATTCTGAAAGCGAGTCGAGATAGGCCCGCCATTGATCCGAATAGGCGCTATAGATGTCGAGCGCATTTGCGCTCGCTGTCTGATCGGTATTGGATTTTGCGGCCTCATAGGTTTCGCCAAACCCGACAATCAGAACCGCCCCCGGACCAAGCGACGGACCAAAGTCCGGCGCCCCGGAATCGAGAGGCTGATCATGAAAGTCGAGCGCGATCAGGCCGGCAACATTGCCCGGAACATTGGCGGCGCCGTAGGCGGCATCCAGCACGCCATCGCTGATATCTGCGAGCCCATCCGAAGCGCCGACATAGCCGACCGAGCGCTCGGACACATCGCCACCCGCAAGGCGCACAAACAGATGCGCATCGCCCTCGTACGCATGCAAGCCATTGTCGACGACGCGCGCACGATCACCGCTCCCGGTATTCGCCAGCGCCGGGTCGATATAAGCGAACAGGCGATATCCATCTGGCAATGGCTCCAGCATATCTACTTTCATCACGAGCGTGTCACGATCCGGGTCTGTAAAGACGGAGACCTGAATGGCGCGATCGATCTCAGGATGATAGAATCCGAGGCCAGGCGCAGGTGACACTGGAAGCGGCGCGCCATCGATGCTTAGGGTAAGCTCTGATGGGGATAGAACACCTTCAGGCCCCACAAGCACAAAGTGGATCTCGCGGATCTGCGCCTCGTGAATAAGCCCCCACATCACTTCGGTGACCCGATCTTTCGTCAGCGAGAACCAGACTTTCGAGATCGGGGCAGTCGGACTCGCGTCAGAATACTGACCATCTGCATCATAGGCCTCGTAAGAGGATCCGATTGCCACTTTTTCGGCGTTCGACCAGGTCGGCGGCGCGCCTGGCGCCCCTGGAGCCGCTTTCAGTGCTGCTTCTGAACCGGGTGCGTCCGCGGTCGAACACGCAGCCAGAACGATGCCGAGTAGAGCTCCCAGAATCTTGTTTTTCATCGCGACCACCCTTTCGCAAATTTTTGCAATTGTGTGCGCATGATTGTCGACACATGAGAAATGGTCAACCGCATTTTTTGCGCCAAACCGTTTGCAAATTCCCTCAAAATCGGCTTTACCTCAAGCGGAACGCAATGCGCATGATAGAAAGCGCATGCCGGAGGAAACGGTCTCATGATTATTCGCGCCCTCACTGCGCTGTCAGCATTTGCCCTCTGCGCATGCACCAACACCGATCTGGTTTCGCAAAATCTTGCAAACAAACAATCATCAGATTCGATCTACACCCCCTCTCCATATGTTCAGATCGATCACCCGGACTGGGCTGATGATGCCGTCATCTATCAGATCAACACACGCCAGTTCACACCGGAAGGCACGTTCAAAGCGGCGCAGGCACAATTGCCGCGCTTGCGCGAGCTCGGCGTCGATATCCTCTGGCTGATGCCCATCCACCCGATCGGCGAGGTCAATCGCAAAGGCAGCCTGGGCAGCCCCTATGCCGTGAAGGACTATTTCGGCGTCAATCCGGAATTCGGAACCGAAGACGACTTTCGTTCGTTTGTCGACGCAGCGCATGACCAGGGTTTCAAGGTCATTCTCGACTGGGTCGCCAACCATACCGCCTGGGACAACCCATTGGTCACCGACCACCCTGACTGGTACGAGACTGACTGGAAAGGCGACTTTCACCCGACCCCGTGGACCGACTGGGCCGACATTATTGACCTCGACTACTCCAATCCCGAGCTACGCGCCTACAAGACACGTGCGTTGAAATACTGGGTCGAGGAATTCGACATAGACGGCTATCGTTGCGACGTTGCCGGTTTCGTCCCGCTCGACTTCTGGGAAACCGCGCGGGCCGAGCTGAACGCGATCAAACCGGTCTTCATGCTCGCGGAATGGCAACAGCGCGACATGCACCAAAAGGCGTTCGACGCGACCTATGCCTGGGCCTGGAAAGAGGCTGCACAAAGGATCGCCAAAGGCCAGTCCGATGCCGGCGATCTGCGCGGTTACCTCAGTCAGCAGATCTCGACCTGGCCACTCGACGCCTATCGCATGCTGTATACGGAAAACCATGACCAGAACGCCTGGGACGGCTCAACCGGCGAGATCTATGGCGATGCCTATCACGCGATGCTGACCCTGTCCTTCGTCACTGAGGGCATCCCGCTCATCCATAATGGTCAGGAAGTCGGCAATCAGGACCAGCTGGAATTCTTCGAGCGCGACCCGATTGAATGGCGTGACGACACGCATGCAGATGGCGAGCTGATCAAGCGATTGATCGCCATCAAGACCGAGAACCCGGCTCTGCACAATGGCGCCGCAGGCGGCCGCATAATTCCGGTCTCGACAGACAATCCCGGCCAGATCCTGAGCTTTGCACGTGAAAAGGACGGCAATCGCGTGCTGGTCTTTTTCAATCTGTCGGATGAGCCAGCAGATTTCGCCATCACGGATGGCCCGGCTGCCGGCGCCTGGACCGATGCGCTGACCGACGACAATGATACGATCAGACTGGGCGCGACGCGGACTTACAGTCCCTGGCGCGGCGTGGTTCTGGTGTCGAACAAGAACAAGACTTAGCGGAGGAAGAGATGGCTGTTTCAGGAGGCGCCGCCGGCGCAGATGACGCGATCCGAAAACCGGAACTGAACCTGTTCCAGATCGTCAACATGTCGTTCGGCTTCTTCGGGATCCAGATCGGCTTTGCACTGCAGAATGGTAATATTACGCGGATCTTCCAGACGCTTGGTGCGGATATGGATCTGGTACCATTGCTGTGGATGGCAGGCCCGGTAACCGGCCTCATCATGCAGCCAATCATTGGCTATTTCAGTGACAAGACTTGGGGACCTCTCGGACGCCGGCGCCCCTATTTCCTGGTTGGTGCCATCCTGACCACGCTCGCGCTCTTCATCATGCCGAATTCGCCCTATCTCTGGATTGCGGCCGGGACCCTCTGGATTCTCGATGCCAGTCTCAACATCACGATGGAGCCTTTCCGCGCCTTTGTCGGAGACATGCTGCCAAGCAAACAGCGCCCGCTCGGCTACTCGATGCAGACCATCTTCATCGGCACAGGCGCCGTCCTCGCCAGTGCGGCGCCATTCGTCCTGAACGCGCTGGGCGTCTCGAATGAAGCGCCGGAAGGGATCATCCCGGACAATGTCCGTATCTCTTTCTACATTGGCGGTGCTGCGCTCTTCCTTGCTGTTGCCTGGACGGTTTTCACAACCAAGGAATACTCCCCTGAACAGTTGGAGGATTTCGGCAAGGATGACGACAATATCTTTGAACAGGAAGGCGGAATCGAAACGTCGGAACGCCCGGGCGCCGGCTTCTTTCAGCTTTGGGGCGGCCTGACCACCGCCCTCGGCCTGGCCCTGACCTGTGCCGTCTATGCCCTGGGCGGCAATCAGCAATTCTACATCATCACCGGAGGGACGATTTTTCTCGGGGCGCTGTTCCTGCTAAATGCTCTCCTGGTGCGCTCGGACCGCAATGCGCGCAATTTCCTGTCGGATGTTCTGGGCGACCTGACGACCATGCCGACGGTTATGAAACGTCTGGCGGTGGTTCAGTTCTTCTCCTGGGTCAGCTTGTTCATCATGTGGATTTACACCACACCCGCCGTCGCCTTGCAGGCCTGGGACACCGCAGATGCCAGCACCAAAGCCTATCAGGATGCCGGCGACTGGGTTGGGATTATGTTCATGGTCCAGAATGGCGTTGCCGCCATCTATGCCTTCGTCATCGCCAATATTGCCCGCAAGGTCGGCACCCGCAGCCTGCATGCCTTCAACTTGCTGGCCGGCGCAGCGGGCTTCATCGGCTATCATTTGTTCGGATCGCAATATGGCTTGCTGATCCCGATGGTCGGCCTCGGCATGGCCTGGGGATCGATCCTTGCTTTGCCTTACGCAATCCTGGCGGACGCGCTGCCGGTCAAGAAAATGGGCATCTATATGGGCATCTTCAATTTCTTTATCGTGCTGCCTCAATTGCTGGTCGCTGGCACGATGGGTCCAATATTGAAAACGCTAGAAACCAGCGTCGCACCGATGGTTGGCGGCGTGCCGCTTCTGGCCGTCCTGTTCGGCGCCGCGAGCTTCTGCTTCGCAGCCTTTGCGATGAGCTTCGTGAAAGTCGAGTCGCAGTGACCGACACGAGCACAGAAAACACCGTGTGAAATAATTCGCGCCAACATTCGTAGTCCTGGTGTCGCAACACTAGGAGGCACGACATGAAACTGAAAACGATCGCCGTGTGCGGACTGTATGTCGCCGTGGCCGTTGGCGCGACGGCCTATTTCGCCACATCGGCCGCCGCACAAACGGCAGAGCCTGCAGAGATTGCCGGCCCAGCCGTCATCCTGTCAGACGTCTCAGATCGCGCGCACCGACCTGCGCCGCCTGAAGGTGTTCCACCTGCGCTGCATCGCAAAGTGCTGCATCTGTACAAGCGCATTCACAACGCCTATCCGGACGCATCACGTAAGCGGATCTTTCTGAAAATCGCCGACGAGCTCGGCATCCATCCGCGGCGTTTGTGGAATGCCTATCATCCCAGCGATCGCGCCGGACCAGACGTGATACGGCCAGATGTCGTTCGGGATCGGCAAATCGACCGCGTGCGTGACCGTCGAACCGACCGCGTCCGTGACCGCGTCGCGCGCATTGATCGCGCGCGCATCGATCGCCCTGTACGAGACCGCCCGGTTCGGGATCGTCCGGGCCGGAACTAGGTCGGGCGCACGCCCAGCATGCGGGGAAGGTTCGCAGACCTTTCCCGCATGCGCTATGTTGTCAATTGGAGGGATATTATGAAGACACTCGCAGTCATGTTCGGCATCGGGACGATCTGCGCTGGTTCGCTGGCCCACGCACAATCGTTTTCAGTTTCAGCAGGCGCCGAGTACACCACCGGCGATTATGGCGGCGGCGCTGATACGGACGTGTTCTACGCCCCGATCGCCATCGGCCTTGATAATGGCGATTGGTCGGTTCGCGCGTCTTTGCCATATCTGCAGGTGTCGGGACCTGGCATTTTTCTTGGAGAAGACTTGCCGCTGGTGCGCGATGTCACCGCGCCAATCCGGATGGCGAATGAAGATGTCTCCGGATTCGGGGATCTCAATCTGCGGGTCACCAAAACCACCCGGCTCGACGATCAGGGCAAGTGGGAACTCGATCTGACAGGGCGGGTGAAACTCCCGACCGCGGACGAAGACCAGGGCCTCGGCACCGGCGAAGCGGACTATTCCGCCAGCGCCGACCTGATTCGAAATATTGGCACCTGGAGCCTGTTTGGTGGCGGCGGTTACCGCGTCAATGGAGACCCAGACAGGCGGGACTTGAACGATATCGCGTTCGGCTCGCTCGGTGCCGTGCGGTATACACAGGCCGGGTCCAGCTGGGGGCTCGCTTACGATTTCAGTCAAGCCGCGAGCGACGGTGTCGACGACGCCCATGAACTGTCATCATGGGTCAGCTTCGGTCTGTCCAACCAGGTTCGCGTCCAGGTCTACGGGCTTACGGGTCTGAGCGATGGTGGCCCGGATTATGGCGGCGGGGCGCGACTGGTCATCTCGCGTTAGTCTGATTGGCGGCGCCAATTCTGCGCAATTTGCGCCGCCTCTTCCTCATCCGACAGTATTCTTGAGACACCGAGCCCGGCTGTTGCCACAGCCAATGGATCGGTGCCGCCGGCAGCTTGAAAGTCGCTACTGCCAGCGATGTCCGTGAGAATGACAAGATGCCACTCGCTCGCGTCCAAACACGCGATCCCATCCTGATCCACAAGCGTAAACTGACGGCAAGACCGCCCCGCGCCAGACACAAAACTGGTTTGCACAGTGAAGCCGTCCACGTTCTCCCCGGCCGGCGTCTGGCTCAACGCGCGCTGAGCGCGATCCGACAGCCGCGTTCCGGTCGCTTCGGTCAGGGTCAAAAAAGCCTCTGTCTGCGTCTGAGGCATGAGCGTCCATGTCGCGAGCGCGCCGACGGCTACGCCCATCGCGGTCATCGCAGCCGCACGATGGCGTGCCCATGACAGCATGCCAGCGCCGCCAGATGGTGACGCGTCAGCGCTTTGCCAGGCTGGAGCATCGTTTTGTGATTCAAGCCCAGCTTCCAGGTCGTCCATCATATCCTGCAACGCCGGAGACAAAGGCGCCTCTTGCGTCGGCGCATAGGCAGCGCGTGCCACCGCGCGGCTTTCAATCAGCGCATCAACTTTCGCCTGAAGCGCAGGGTCTGCCTCAACCGCTTCAGCAATCCGTTTGCTCGATCGCGCATCCAATTCGCCATCGACATAGGCCATGAGTTCGAAATCATCTGGAATCATGCCTGGCCTCCGCGCGTGTGATCATTGTCCAATTGCTGCATCAGCGTCTGCCGCGCCCGGTACAGTCGGCTCATTACCGTACCCACGGGCACGCCGAGTATCTCCGCTGCATCCTTGTAGCTTTCGCCATTCACCAGAACCAGGGCGACAACGCTGCGATGATCTTCCGGCAATTGCTCGATTGCCAGCCGGGCCTTGAAGGATAGATCGCGGGTCTCGACCGACTGACGGCCATCTTCGCCCATGAGGGAATAAGCCTCATCAATATCAACATTGGTTTCGCGTCTCGCTTGTTTCCGCATTTGATCGGTCCAGTAGTTTTGGATGATCTTGAACACCCAGGTTTCGATCTTGTAGGCGGGATTGTAAGACCTGGCTTTTGCCAGAGCGCGCTCAAATCCTGCCTGGACGAGGTCGTCCGCATCCGCCTGATTGCGCGCGAGCGACAGGGCGAACCGCCGAAACTTCGGCAGATGCTGGACCAGGCCTTCGCGGACCAGACGTTCGGGACTTCTCGCCATATTCACAGAGATACTACGTCATATTCGCGAATTTCTTCCCGATTTTCTTCATTTTCTATGGAATGATATAGTCCGACGCGACGTAGTCGTCAGGAACACAAGGGGATCGTATGCGGAGACCGGGGATCATTGTCCTGTGCTTGATAAGCGTTTTGCCTTGGCTCGGCGCCGAAGCGCAGCGTGCGGATCGCGCCCAGCGGCTCGATCGCATGGACCGGGTGCAAGACCGCATCGCCGCGCGTGATCGCATCGCCGATCGCGTGGCGACCGACCGGGTTCGCGAACGTCCTGTTACCGATATCGCAGTGCGCGAGGTCGACGCAGAGCCGGTGCGTGAGATAGAGCCCGTCGATGATCCGACTGAGTCAGACGCAGACACGCGCGAGTCTGGCATTATCATAATCGACCCCTATGGCGATCGTATCCGACGCGGGGAAGTGCTGGCACTGAACCCATCTGGTGATGCGCTCGCTGAAATGGCGAGGCGCAATCTGCGAGTGGTCCGAGAGCGATCGCTGTCGGGAAATGCGATACTCTACTTGTTCCGAAGCGCCGGTCCGGCGAACCTCACAGAGCTACTGAGCACCTTGCGCAACATCGACCCAGTTGGACTTTACACGCCCAATCATGTCTTCGAACCGAACGGTCCACCCGCGCCAACCGCATCTGACTCCGAATTTGTCGCGCGCCCCACAAATGGCGGGGTGTGCAATGTCGGCCTGATTGATGGCCCTGTGAAGTCACTGCCGGCACCTGCTCAAGCAGTCATCACGCAGACGCAGCGATTTGACCCTGGCCCTGTCTCGGATTCCCGCCATGGCGCGGTCGTCGCCCACCGCCTGATCGACACCGCGGCGCAAGTTGATCCCTCGCGTTCGCTCTCGATCTGCGCGGCAGACGTGTTCGTCGCTGGCCCCGAAGAGGCGATCACCGCTGAAGCAATCGCGGCTGCGATGCACTGGCAAATGACGCAGGACGTCGACCTGATAAATGCCAGCTTGGCCGGCCCGCACAATGCCATCGTCGCCTGGACGGTGCAGCAATTTCTCGAGTCAGACGGGACGCTGGTCGCAGCTGTCGGCAATGGCGGACCGCTCAGCCGAAACATTTACCCGGCCGCCTATGACGGCGTGGTCGGGGTCACCGCGGTGGACGACGCCGGCGCTCTCTACCCGCTCGCAAGCCAGGGCAGCCACGTTGATATTGCTGCCCGCGGTGTTGGCATCGACATCACCGAGATTGGTATGGAGGTGCCAATTTCAGGCACCTCGTTCGCAGCCCCGCTGGTGAGCGGCTGGCTTTTCGCGCACAACGCGACGCTTGAAACGCTCCAGCTCAACGTGATCGATCGCGGGGAACCAGGACGCGATTTCGCGTTCGGATATGGCGAGCTCGCTCTCACTCAAAACGCCAGACTGCACTTCGCGGCGGGAACACCTGCACAAGACTAAGCGGCGCCTTGGCTCACTGGAACGCGCTGTCCATCCGAATGCTGTATACGCTGGCCGGATGTGACAGGCGTGCACGCGTCAGCCAGACCGCATCAAGATAGGTTTCTCGCGTAACCAGAAACACAGGCTCCGCTGGCGCCAGGTCGAGATACTTCGCGTCCTGTGCGTTTGGTACTGCAGCGCTGAGCTCGGTTTCCACGCGTGAATAGGGTTGCTGCTGCAGAAGCCATTCATTTGGGCTGATATTCGCGAAGTCCGCCTGTTTCGCGGTAGGAATTCCGTCCAGGCTGATGCGCCTGTCTTCCAATTGATATGGGCGGCCGTCACGCGCATGCAAACAAAGCACATGACGCACGCCGTCCCCCACCTTGTCGTCCAGCAACTGATACGCATAGTCGTGACCGCCCTCCTCAATCTGCTCGCGAACCAAGGCGATGCGGAGGGTCGAGGCATGGTCTTTGGGATAAGCCACGCGGGTTCCGGCGCGGCGTTTTTTCTCGAGAAATCCCGCCTCCACGAGGCTGGAGAGTGCCTGGCGAATGGTTCCGCGCGCGACACCGAATTCGGCGGCAAGCTCGTCTTCGTGGGGGATGGATGTGCCGACCGGCCAGGTCTGCGAGTTGATCCGGCGGGTCAGTTCCATGCGAATTTTTTCGTATTTGTGCACAGACAGCGCCTCTGATCGATCCGACCTTCACTTGAACATCTAATCTAATTATGTCTATACATATTTAATGAGCTCGACAAGAAACACCTCGAGAATTCTACGACATGGACGCCTCGCGACGATGACCGGCGCGGATGGATATGGGCTGATCGAAGACGGCGAGATCGTCATTCGGGATGGCACGATCAGCGCGGTTGGCCCGTCCGGGCAATATCAGGAAACCGCGGCGGACACCGAGATCGTTGACCTTGAAGGCCGCCTGGTGACCCCGGGTCTGATCGACTGCCACACCCACCTCATTCATGCCGGGACGCGCGCCCGCGAGTTCGAGATGCGCCTGGAAGGCGCAACCTATGAAGAGATCGCCCGGGCCGGCGGCGGTATTTTCTCGACGGTTCAGGCGACGCGGCAGGCCAGCGAAGACGCGTTGCTTGCGGGTGCTGTGGCCCGCCTCGATCCATACCTCGCAGAGGGCGTCACCATGGTCGAGGTCAAGTCCGGTTACGGCCTCGACCTTGAAACCGAACGCAAGATGCTGCGCGCGGCACGGCGGTTGGAGCAGGAACGCCCAATCCGCGTTCGCACGACCTTCCTTGGTGCCCACGCCGTGCCCGCCGACATGGACGGCGATGCTTATCTCGATCAAGTCTGCTTGCCAGCGATGCAGAGCCTCGCCGGTGAAGGCCTGATCGATGCGGTAGATGGCTTCTGCGAGTCGATTGCGTTCACGCCGGCGCAGATTGAACGAGTGTTCGAGCAGGCCCGCTCATTAGGACTGCCGATCAAACTTCATGCGGAACAATTGTCCGCGCTTGGCGGCAGTACCCTCGCCGCTCGCTTCGGCGCTCTGTCTGCCGATCATCTCGAATATGCGACCGATCAGGATGTCGCTGCGATGAAGGCATCCGGTACCGCCGCCGTGATCTTGCCCGGTGCGTTCTACTTCCTGCGCGAAACCCGCAAGCCACCAATTGAATTGCTCCGCCGTGCGGGCGTGCCGATGGCGGTCGCCTCCGACTACAATCCCGGGTCCTCGCCGATGACATCCCTCCTGCTCGCGATGAACATGGCGGCAACACTCTTCGAGATGACGCCGTCCGAGACCTTGCGCGGCGTGACCGTGAATGCGGCGCGGGCATTGGGTGACAAAACCTCCGGACAGATTGCGACAGGCTGTGCCGCTGACCTCGCCGTCTGGAACCTGAAGGACCCGGCTGAACTCACCTACCGCATTGGCGGGGCGCCGCTGCACGCTCGCTATTTTGAGGGAACCCCATGCTGACTCTAATACCTGGCAAGGTAAGTCTCGAACAGCTCGAGCAGTTTTGGTGCACCAACGTGCCAGCGCGTCTGGCCCCGGAAACCCGCTCGCTGATCGCGGCATCCGCGGCGCGTATCGAGAAGGCGGCCCAAGGCGATCAGCCCGTCTATGGGGTCAATACAGGCTTCGGCAAACTTGCCTCGGTTCAGATCCCGCCCGAAGATACGCAAACGCTTCAACGCAACCTCATCCTGTCCCATTGCTGCGGCGTCGGGGAGGCCAGCCCGAAATCGATCGTGCGACTGATGATGGCCCTCAAACTGATCTCGCTCGGCCGAGGCGCTTCGGGCGTGCGCCCTGAACTGGTGGCCCTGCTCGAAGCGATGATCGCCGCGGACGTGGTCCCGGTTGTGCCTGCGCAAGGGTCCGTTGGGGCTTCAGGCGATCTCGCGCCCCTCGCCCATATGGCGGCTGTCATGATCGGCGAAGGCGAAGCGGTCTTTGGCGGCGAAACGATGCCCGGCGCGGACGCCTTGAGCGCAGCGGGGCTCGCTCCGATTACTCTAGGCCCGAAAGAAGGCCTCGCGCTCATCAATGGCACGCAGTTTTCGACCGCGCATGCACTGGCAGGCCTGTTTGAAGCCAACCGTGCGGCGCGCAGTTCGCTGCTTACATGCACACTGTCCATCGATGCCGCGATGGCGTCTACATCGCCTCTGTTGCCAGAGATCCACACCCTGCGCGGTCATCCTGGACAGATATCTGCCGCCGCAACGATGCGGGCGCTACTCGAAGATAGCGAAATTCGCAACTCCCATCGCGACGATGATACCAGGGTTCAGGATCCGTATTGCATCCGATGCCACCCCCAGGTTGTTGGCGCGGCGATGGACATGCTGGGCTTTGCCGCCACCAGCCTGATCCGCGAAGCCAATGCCGCCACCGACAATCCGCTGGTCCTGACCAGCGAGGACCGGATCGTATCTGGCGGTAATTTCCACGCCGAACCGGTTGCCTTTGCCGCCGATATGATCGCGCTCGCCATCGCCGAAATTGGCGCCATCTCGCAGCGTCGTATCGCCTTGCTCGTAGACCCAAGCCTGAGCTTCGACCTCCCAGCGTTCCTGGCCAAAGACCCCGGATTGAATTCTGGTTTCATGATCGCCGAGGTGACGAGCGCTGCGCTGATGAGCGAGAACAAGCATCTCGCCAATCCATGCTCCACCGACTCCACCCCAACGTCTGCCAATCAGGAAGACCATGTCAGCATGGCCGCGCATGGCGCGCGCCGCCTCGATCGCATGGCGCAGAACCTGTTTCAGATCCTCGGTATTGAACTGCTGTGTGGCATCGAGGGCATTCGCTTTCGTGCACCGCTTCAGACCAGTCCGGTCTTGCGTGAAGCGATGATGACAGTCGAGCGCGAGATCCCACCATTGGATCGAGATCGCTATCTCGCCCCTGATCTCGCGACAGCGGCCGATATCATTCGGTCGGGCGATCTGATTGCCAATCTCAAATTCGATAACTCAGCCCACGAGGAGTCCGTCTCATGAACAACCGGCTCAGAAACGACCGCGAAATCCTGCCCCCCACCGGACCGGAGCTGACAGCGAAAAGCTGGGCGACGGAAGCGCCCCTGCGGATGCTGATGAACAACCTCCATCCGGACGTCGCTGAAAATCCGAGCGAGCTCGTCGTCTATGGCGGCATCGGCCGCGCCGCGCGCAACTGGACTGCGTTTGACCAGATCGTGGCGTCGCTCAAAGAGCTGGAAACCGACGAGACGCTTCTGGTTCAATCCGGCAAGCCCGTCGGCGTCTTCAAGACCCATGCTGACGCGCCGCGCGTCCTGATCGCCAATTCCAATCTGGTGCCGAATTGGGCCAATTGGGATCACTTCAATGAACTCGATCAGAAGGGTCTCGCCATGTACGGGCAGATGACCGCAGGCTCGTGGATCTATATCGGCACACAAGGCATCGTCCAGGGCACTTATGAGACGTTCGTCGAGGCCGGGCGCCAACATTATGGCGGCGACCTGACCGGGCGTTGGATCCTGACGGGTGGACTTGGCGGCATGGGCGGCGCTCAGCCGCTCGCTGCCGTCATGGCCGGGGCATGCTGCCTCGCCGTAGAGTGCGATGAAACACGCGCGGATTTCCGCCTGCGCACGAAATATCTCGACGAGAAAACACATTCCCTCGACGAAGCGCTGGAGATGATCGAGCGGTGGACGGCCAATGGCGAAGCCAAGTCCGTCGGACTGATTGCCAACGCAGCGGATGTCTTCGCCGAGATCCATGCCCGCGGCGTGCGCCCCGACATGGTTACTGATCAAACCTCCGCGCATGATCCGATCAATGGCTATCTGCCGCAAGGCTGGAGCGTCGCGGAATGGCGCGAGAAGATCCAGAGCGCCCCGAAGCAGGTTGAGACAGCTGCGCGCGCCTCGATGAAGGTGCATGTCGAAGCCATGGTGAAGTTCTGGCAGGACGGCGTGCCGACCTTCGATTACGGCAACAATATCCGCCAGGTCGCCAAGGATGAGGGCTTTGAGGAGGCGTTCGCCTTTCCAGGATTTGTCCCCGCCTATATCCGCCCTCTCTTCTGCAAGGGCGTGGGTCCGTTCCGGTGGTGCGCGCTATCGGGAGACCCGGAAGACATCTACAAGACCGACGCCAAGGTGAAAGAGCTGATCCCGGATGATCCGCACCTACACAAATGGCTCGACATGGCGCGCGATCGGATCAGCTTTCAGGGCCTGCCCGCGCGGATCTGTTGGGTCGGTCTCGGGCTGCGCGACAAGCTTGGTCTGGCCTTCAACGAAATGGTGCGCAGCGGAGAACTCTCAGCGCCAGTTGTGATCGGGCGCGATCACCTGGACAGCGGCTCCGTCGCCTCCCCCAATCGCGAGACCGAGTCGATGCGCGATGGGTCGGATGCTGTATCGGACTGGCCCCTGCTCAACGCCTTGCTCAACACGGCGAGCGGAGCGACCTGGGTCAGTCTGCATCATGGCGGCGGCGTTGGCATGGGCTTCTCCCAGCATTCCGGCATGGTGATTTGCTGTGACGGCACCGAGGACGCGGACCGGCGCATTGCGCGGGTCCTGTGGAACGATCCAGCCACGGGCGTCATGCGGCATGCCGATGCGGGCTATGATCTCGCGGTGGACTGCGCGCGCGAACACGACCTCAACCTGCCGGGAATTCTCTGATCGATGAGCGTAAGCTTCCAGCCCCCAGAACCCTGGACCGGACGGACAGACCCCGAAGACGGTCCTGGCGCGGTGCGCCTGCATCATCTTCAGCAAGCGGACACGACGCGCGGCTTGATCGGGTTTGCGTGCGATGCCGGCGTCGCGCGCAACAAGGGGCGGGTGGGCGCTAAAGAGGCCCCTCACGCGATCCGGCAGGCCATGCGCAACCTCGCCGCGACGGAAGCGGCATCAGGTTTTACCGACCTTGGAACCATCGCCGTGGAAGACG
>SPJK01062126.1_pt1 | contig 39372 bp, 38 predicted proteins | sample 3741771 | NCBI WGS metagenome assembly SPJK01 (sample SAMN10925997, study PRJNA522277) | cold seep metagenome | isolation source: Elba SIP-enriched marine methane seep metagenome, extraction at timepoint T2 | place: Italy: coast of Elba, Mediterranean Sea
GCCACTACTTGTTGGTAATAGAATGGCCGGTATGCAATCGGAGATACAAAACTCAGAAATGGACTGCTAGCCCGCGGCTGGCGCAGGTTGAAGTTCTCCAAAAATCAAGGCTGATTTTTTACCCCTTGCCCCGAGGGGCTGTCAGGAATGGTGCTAAGAAGAGGCTAGTTCTGGCTCCTTGTCATCAGTGAAGTTCTTTCCGTCCCACTTGCCTTTCCACTCGATGTCTTTTCCGACGGCGACGTAACGCAGGTAAGCTCTCTCAGCTTCGTCGCGGCCTTCACGAAACAGCGTAATGTTATTTGGGGTAGACTTAATTGTGAGGTAGTATTTGCCCTCACCATATTCAAATCCTTTCTTTCTACTAGCCATGCAGCTATTGGATTGGTCAACAAATTACACTGCCCAAGAATCTGCGCTTTCGCAGCATCTTTTAAGCAGCACATTTATGCCACAAAGGTACATAAAATAAACAAAATCAGCCAGTTATTCAGCGACATTAAGAGATCATTAAGATTCTAAAAACTTACCCCACCGAGGGTAATCAATTGGCTATCAACACTTTAATTAAAATCCTTATTTAACTCAACTTGTATTGCTGCAAAAGCATTATAAGATGTACAAAAGCAAGCTATTGCGCATGTCAGATTTATTGACTCGTATCCCCCTTGGGCACAGTGAAGTAATGTACCAGGGCCGTCGTTATGGATTAAGCAGAACCGACTTTAACGGCGGGCGTAGCAGCAAAGTGTATGCCGAGGAACTGGGAGGCTCCGACTTCATCAGTTTCAACCTCTATCGTACCTCTACACAGGAACTCCTAAAACCTTGCGAGATGCCTGAGGCGAAGGTTTTAGATTTTTTGAGGGGATTTCAACGGCTTAACTAAAAATGGCCACCCAAGTCAACTACGTCTTAGGGCGGCCCCTATCTATCCTTCTTATTTTTTATTGTTGGCGATAACCGCCAAAAGAAGCATTGAATTCTTCGCGGATAATCGTCAAATGACTATCGCTACGAACAAAAGTGAAGACACTATCCAACTGATAGGTGTTCGTCTGTGTAATCCAATCTTCACCTACGATCGGGTCAGCATTCTTGATGTCGAACTCATGCGCTGGAAGGCGATCGTCCTCGCCTACACAACGAATACGAGTATTACTTATGCGGGTTACCGTAACGGCATAATCAGCAAAGTAAATAGTGTCATTATGAGAGATGTTGCCAACGTAGGTACCGACGACTTCGGCAGCTAAATCCTGACCGGGATCATCTTGCGGCTTTACATTCTCTTTCTCACAAGATGCAAATAGAACAAGAGCCAAAAAGGCAGCACATAGGAGTTGCAGGGTTTTCATTTTGTTGGTGTTTTAGGGTTTTGATAAACGCTTAATCACCACAAAAGTAGGAGCGCTGCAAATCACTTCATAGCGGCATACAGTAGACTCCAGTGAGTATCACGTGAAATGGAAAATTCGTGGAGCTAGCATTCTAACTCCTTCACCTCTTTCCCATCTTTGCGCCACTGAATAATTAGTGCTACGGTTGATATAATGGCTACAATTGCCCAAGCATACTGGATGTATTGTGTTCCAGCTTGTGCATAATCGATAGCAACAGTGATCGCTACCAACACATTGAGGGCTAAAACGCCGTACTTAAGTCCAAGCCGCCATCGAGGCAGTCGATCCTCAGGCAGGGCCGACAATAAGTTTAGCAAGCCCGCAACGATTTGCAAGGCACCAAAGGCTATTTTGCCATTACTCATAAAATCAAGTGCCCCCATCAAGAAGATCATTCCTGATGAAATCGAAACAGCTCGGATAACTCGTTGCTTCCGCTTTGCTTTCATAAGGCTGTCAGTCGGTGTGAGAAAATGCTTATATCTATTATTCCTTCAACATACGCTCAAAGAAATCGAAGGTAGCACTATATGCTTTAACCCAATTGGCGTGTAATAAGAACCCGTGCACTTCATCCGGAAAAATTAACTGCTCATGATAAACACCATGTCGACGCAGGGACTCTACCAGATCAACGGTTTCGCTAAAAGGTACATTCCGATCATCATCTCCGTGAATAACTAATACGGGAGAGCGCCAGTCTTTTACGTACGACATGGGCGAAGACGCTCTTGCTAGTGCTGCTAACTCGGGGTCATCGTTCGGGTTATAATTCGGTCGAAAATTCTTGATCACTACGTTCCAATCATGTACACCATGGATATCAACACCTGCTGCAAACAAATCAGAGGCTTTGGCTAAGCCCATAGCCGTCAGAAAGCCCCCATAAGAGCCACCCCACAACCCAATTCGAGCGGAGTCAACATCCGCCCGATTGCGGAGGTAAAGCCCTGCTCCAAGGGCATCCTGAAATTCACTGGCTCCGGAAGCGCCATAATTTAAGGCTTCACGAAAAGGCATTCCGTATCCAATACCACTGCGATAATTGACCGATAAGACAATATACCCCTGGCTCGCCAAGAATTGATTCAATGCATAGGCATGATGGTAATACCCTCGATGGTGGAAGCCCAATAGCATCTGTCGGCGCGATCCGCCGTGGAAGAAGATGACTGCTGGATAGCGTTCGCCGCGGATACGTACTTTAGGTAAGAATAACTGGCCGTGGATCTCTATGCCATCGGCAGCAGAAAACATCACTGCTTCCGGTTCGGTAAGGAGATCGGTAGGATAATTGTCGGTTTGCCCCCGAACTACAGCGAGTCCAGTTTCCTCCAGCGTCGCTACAAAAGCGGGCTTTGTACCACTGGCCGCCAGGCAATAAAGCTGTTGGCTCCCCCCAGTGAGTACCGGACTCCATTCGACCCCAGTCCCTGGTGTCAGTAATTCAGGAGTACCTCCTCCAACTGGTACCTGCCAAATATGTTTACGATCGAGATCGTCTTGATTAGAATCATAAATAATTGCCTGTCTATCCGGCGAGAGGCTGGCAAATTGGACTTCAAAAGGTCCAGGCGTCAGCAATTGCAAATTATCTCCATTCACAGTAATTGAATAGAGGTGTGTCCAATAGTCCCCTTCCCAGGGAAAAACGATGCGATCACCTACCCCCCAAAACAATTGATTAGGCGCAGAGATAAACCGGTAGGTGCTACCTGGCCCTGGTTTCGCCCGCCAAATCTCTTCTGAGCTGCCAGTCGTCACGTCCCCTACATGAATACTCCAAGGCAAGGATTCCCGGCGCGGAAAGAAGGGAAGGCTAAAGCTTTCGTGTGGCATGCGCATAAATGCCACGCGCCTGCTATCGGGAGCCCAAACAGGATTGGAATCCTGATCAACACTAGGATTCAAATAAGTAATCTGGCTGGTCTGCCGGTCGTATACACCAATAAAGGAATGATCACCTCTGGCACTCACAAATGCCAACTTCCGATTGTCCGGCGACCAACGCAGGGAGCCAGCACCTCCTCGAATTTGAAAGAATTGAACAGGCTCACCACCCGCTGCAACATCAATCTGCCAGACTTGTCCATTTTTAACAAAAGCAAGTGTCATACCGTCTGGCGACAGGCTTGCTTGCGCACCTTCTGTCAACATCTCCAAACTATCGGATGGAAGGTGCAATTGCCAAATCTCTCGACGTGCCTGATCCGCTGCGCTGGTCGGGTTGGGGATTTCGCCCGCTCGATTGGGTCCTCCTCCCCGTATGAAATACAGCCATTGGTCATCAGGACTGAAGATCAGGTTGCTAATCGCCTGTCCATCATCGTGCAGGAAGTGAGTATGCTGTTGCGCTTGTCCATCAGCGTCTGTGGTAAAGACATTTTGCACCCCTTGATCGTTCTCCACCCAAGCAACTCGATCAGAGAAGGAAGACGCCACCAATCCACTCGGGAAGCGGTAACTCATGATGTGCTGCAGCTGCTCTTGAGCACTTTGTGCGGGAAGGTGCGTAACTAAGAACAGACAAATAAGGCTGCCAGCAAAGGCACACCAAATGCGTTGATAATTAGGAGTAAGCATTGAGCAAAGTTTGATGGTCTCGATAGAATTGTTCAACCCACAAGCTTATACATGACGCGAAGTGGTTTGGGATTTTCCCAAACCGCATCGGTCAGTACCTGCCGGCCATGCTGGCACAGCAGGCGGGTATACTGTACTTAACGATGGTTTGGAATCCCACCACGAAGTAGCAGCGGAGCTAAACCACTTTAACGTCAGTATAGCAGGCCTTGGGTCGGCATATGTCATTCAACAGCTTTAAAAATAAACCGTTTATCGTAATCGATTTCGAAGGTCTCTAATAATTCCTCGTATTCATCGGCAAAGCTTTTCTCTCTATGGTGCACTTCCTGATTTTTGATATATCGAATTACATTTGGCACCGCCGATTTAGCATAAGAAAATGCACCATACCCCTCTTGCCACGAAAACCGGGTCCTGATAAAGCCTTTTTGGTTGATCCATGCCGAAGAATCTCCCTTTACATGCTTCATTAAATCAGCAATCGACTGTGAAGGTCGCATACCAATCAGGATATGGATGTGATCGGGCATGCCATTGATCTGAAGCATTTTATGTCCTGCATGCTGGACGATACCTGTGATGTATTTGTACAATTCTGCTCGCCACTTTTCATCAATCAATGATTGACGATTGCGTACTGCGAATACAAATTGGATGTGGATTTGGGTGTAGGTATTGGCCATTAGACCGTGCGCGTTTTGATAGGTCGTACCTAACGGCACGATTTAATTGTTATCGAATTATTGCTACCTATAGGTCGTACCTGACGGCACGATTTAATTGTTATCGAATTATTGCTACCTATAGGCCGTACCTGACGGCACGATTTAATTGTTATCGAATTATTGCTACCTATAGGTCGTACCTGACGGCACGATTTAATTGTTATCGAATTATTGCTACCTATAGGCCGTACCTGACGGCACGATTTAATTGTTATCGAATTATTGCTACCTATAGGCCGTACCTGACGGCACGATTTAATTGTTATCGAATTATTGCTACCTATAGGCCGTACCTGACGGGACATCGCCTATCGATTAAAGATATGGAAACGAATACGGAATCTAAGCGATAATAATCGATCTAAAGCCTCTTGCGGAACGTTGGCTTTAACAGCCAGGATCGACGCTGGTCCCGCTAGGGACAAGCTATCGGTAGCCCAATTGCCCGGCAAGTTTCACCCGTGCCGTTAGGTACGGCCTATGCCTGCTGCCCAAAACGCTCCGCTCCCAGCATGATCAAAATGGTCGCAATGGCCATCAAACTGTGCGAAAGGTCGGTCCGGTTGAACCAGATGTGTGGGTTGATCGGATAATTGTAGACAAAAACGGCCACTCCTAGCACCCCGACAGCATAGAGGATGTACTTACTGCCCTCATCTCTCAAGCGGCGGAACATCAATAAATGGAAGGTAAACACGACGCCCAGCAGGCCATAGGCACTATGGAATTCGACATAATGAAAGTTGATCGTCACGGCTGCCAATGTAGCAAAAACAAGCAACTCAAGCACGTTGAAGGCTAGCAAGAATTGGTGCAGGCGCGGCGGAATAATAGCCCGTGCATGTTCGATAGAGGATCGCTCAATGAGCATGATCGACAGCATACTGATAAACCAACCGATGAGCTTAAAACGCTCGCCAAAGTAATAGAGGAAACCATGGCTAAAGATTCCCCCAAAGCAAGTCGCGACCCCCATCGTAAGGAAGTACCATTTCATGAAACGAATGGTGTTTCCTTTCAGGCCTTTCCGATGGAGTCGCCAATAGGCATAAAAACAAAGGAAACCAACCACAAAATCGGTGACCGTTGTGACGGGCTCTTGTAGGCGGACGCCAAAAAGATGGATATCAGGTTGAACGATAGCTGCTCACTTTAATGAGCGCCCAAGATAGTTAATCTAATTGCGCTAAGCCGTCAAGGAAGCATGCATCTCTGCCAAACCAACAAATAACTGTTTCTCTATCGCCGGCTCCGAGCTAACGTGCCCTGCATCTACCACGAAGAGCTGGGAGTTGGATAGCCGTTCGTGCAGATCAATCGCGTAAACCGGTGGGCAAAGCATATCATAGCGCCCCTGAACGATGTAAACCGGAATATCGCCGATCTGCTGCGCATGATCGATAATATAGTTGTCTGGCAAAAAGCAGCTTTCGCGGGAATACAGTGCTTCCAGCTTTGACATAGCCAGATAGTCGAAAGTCTCCAGAAAAGCGGCCGCGGCTCCGGTAGTGGCCGATTTACTGCCGATACAACCACCATAGAGTGCCCATTCAAAGGCAAACTTTTGGCGGATGGTATCGTCTTCCGAGTCCATCATCTGGTAGTAATAGGCAGCTAGGTTTTGCTGTTGGTCCTTGGGGGCCTGATCGCGAAAACGACGCCATGCTACCGGATAAAAAGGCTCCACTGCTCCGCCAACAAACAGTTCTATGCATTCGGCAGTTGCGGGAAAAATAGCGCGGAGCACCATTCCACGCACTCGCTCGGGATGAGCGATCCCAAAGAGCAGCGATAGGGCACTACCCCAGGAGCCCCCAAAGAGTAGGACCTGATCGAGCTCTAGCCAATCCAACAACCCCTCAATATCACGAACCAGGTGCTCTGGCGTATTATTTTCCGTTGCCCCATAGGGCCGACTACGGCCAGATCCTCGCTGATCAAAAAAGATAACCCGATACAAAACTGGATCAAAAAACCGCTTATCTGCATCCGAACAACCAAGGCCAGGGCCGCCATGCACAAAGAGCACGGGGAGGCCCGTTGGGCTGCCATAGGTTTCGACATACAGTTCATGACCTTCACCAGCAGCCCAATGACCACTGGTGAAGGTTTGGTATAAAGGAGTTGGCATGGAGGTAATTTACAGTTTCCGCAGGTAATTGTCGATAACAAAACGAGCTAACTGTCGCCCCTGATTCTTTCCTTCTTCCGTCGCAAAACGAAAATGAAAGCCATTCATAATTCGGGAGTCGGCGCAGTCATCTGCGGCTTGATCTAAATTAGTGTACGATCGATCCGACTGCCCTTCCGGAGCAGTTACTGATGACATGGTGAATGCGACTTCTGTTGTTCCGTAAACCGCCGTCACGATTTCTGCCCCCGCAGCGCCAACTGCGGCATGGGCGGAAGGGTATTCCGGCCACGGTGGAGTGACCATTTCCGGCTCCCAAGCGGGATCCGACTCGGTACCAGGATTACCATCATCAGCGGTGCTCTGAATGGCTGTAACCGGCCGCCAGGTATCGTAGTGATACTTACTGTCAAAGGAAACCAGGTACAGGTCGTAAAGATTCATATTGAGGAGTGCAAACATGCGTGCTGTCTCCACCGCAGAAAGATCGCGCTCAGCAGCGGTTAACCGACCAATTCGATTCCAGCTGTGCTCGCCAAATTCTGCCCACCAATGTGCATAGTGCGTTTGGTCAGCAGAGCGAGAAGTGCTCCCCTTCTTACCAAACTCCATGACCTCGTTGTAAGAGGCGCTATATTCTTCACTTTCTAAAGCTGGTGGGGGCGGCGAGCGAAATTGAGAAACAGCGTCCAGTGTAAAGGGGCGGGCGTAACTAAAATCGGGAATCCAAACCCAGTCAAAGCCTGGCGTATACTGGTAATCACCGGGTTTTGTCATTGGCGTATAGTTGCCCTGCTTTTCGTGGCCATCACCTTCTCGCAAGGCTATGAGTTTTTCGGCGACAGTTTGACCCAATTGGGCACCAACTACTTTTGCTTCGCTATCTGCCACCGTTTCCAACCATTTATTGCAAACCAGCTCAATAGTATCGCTGCGCCCCGGGTAGGCTTTCAAGAGGATCAGTCGCGTTGCTTCCGCTACCGCGGCTATCGGGTCAGCATCCACTTGCTCCCCATCATAAGCATAGGCTTCAAAAGTAGGTTCAATGGCATTAAACACATCGTGAATGGCGAGGTGGACCATTGCCAGCGCCCGCACGCCGATAAAAGTATAGAACTGATCGTGTTCATAGGCAATGTTATAGGTCAACCCATTCAAGTCGACTACCACTTCATGGTCTAGCATAGCCAATGAATTTCCGCCCGGCTCCTTGGCATCGGAACGACAAGCATTGAACGTAACCAACAAAGCAAGTAGGAATAAAAAGGAGGGAAAGAGCCGCAAGGCGGCCTGTACCGTGTTTTTGGGAATCATGGTTGTTAGGTTTTGGGTGAAAGAGAAATCTCTTATTTTGCTACAACAAGATACCACTTTTCGAATTAGCTCATAGCAAATAACTCACTCATGTCCAGGTACCATTCCTTTGAAACCGAGCGCCTCTTTCTTCGCCCCAGCGGTCCGGAGGATGCTGCTTTTTTTCTGGAGCTACTCAATTCTCCCAAGTGGTTGGCAAACATCGGCGACAGGAATGTTCGCACCCTCGAAGATGCCCGGCAGTACATTGCTGAGCGCATCACGCCACAGCTCCAACGCCTGGGCTACGCCAACTATACGGTGATCCGAAAATCCGACGGTGTCAAAATGGGCGCTTGCGGCCTATACGATCGCGAAGGTCTGGAAGGCATCGATATTGGTTTTGCTTTTTTGCCTGCCTTTGAAAAACAAGGCTACGCCCAGGAAAGTGCCCTACAGGTCAAGAAAGCAGCCCTTGAGCTTTTCGGCATTACGACCATCAGTGCCATAACCCTGCCCAGCAACACCGCTTCTCAACGCTTGCTCGAAAGACTGGGATTGTCCTTTGTGGAATATGTCAAACTGCCCGACGATGAGGAGGAGTTGATGCTATATCGGTTGGAGGTGTAGTGTTATGGTGTTGGGGTGTTGGGGTGTTGGGGTGTTTTTGTTTCATTGGGTAAAATGGTTGATCATGAGTGTTTCGTCTAGTAGAATTCCCGTTATTGACATCAGCTCGATTGCAGCCGAAAATCGCCGAAATGAAATGGCTGTTGCCCTGCGTAAGGCGTGTACGACATTCGGCTTTTTCTACATCAGCGGGCATGGTGTTGACGAGGAATTGCAACTACAACTGGAAGCAGAAAGTCGGTGGTTTTTTGAGCAGGACACTGCGGCCAAAATGCAGCTTCGCATGGCCTTGGGTGGAAAGGCCTGGCGTGGTTACTTCCCTCTTGGCGATGAACTAACCTCTGGCAAACCTGACCTCAAGGAGGGTTTGTATCTGGGCACAGAACTCAGCTTGGATCACCCACTGGTGGCAGCAGGCATACCTCTCCACGGACCTAACCTTTTCCCTGCAGACCGCCCTGCCTTCCGGGAAACGATACTCCGGTATATGGCTGCCATTACCGATTTAGGGCATCGGCTCATGGAAATCATGGCCTTGAGCCTAGGACTTACGCCCGATTACTTTGCCAAGCACTATACTGCTGATCCACTATGCCTTTTCCGCATCTTCCACTATCCGCCGCCAAGCGCTACAACAGCCGATGATCTGCCATGGGGCGTGGGAGAGCACACCGATTATGGATTGCTGACCATCTTGAAGCAAGATGACGCTGGAGGTTTACAAATCAAAAGTCAGGGGCAATGGATCAATGCTCCGGTGATCCCCGGTACGTTTGTTTGCAACATCGGAGATATGCTAGATCGAATGACCGGTGGTTATTATCGCTCCACGCCGCATCGCGTCTTGAACACCGCTGGGCGTAGTCGCTTCTCTTTTCCCTTCTTTTTTGATCCCAATATGGAAGCAGAAGTACGCCCCATTCCACTCGATAGCATCCCTCGGCCTGAGGATGATAAGTCAGCGCGTTGGGATGGTGCCAGCGTGCACGAATTCCAGGGAACCTACGGCGACTATATCTTAGGGAAAGTCGGCAAGGTGTTTCCGGATTTAAAGAGACAAGTGGACTAGTCCGGGTGCTTGCTTGGTGTTCATTTATCGCCTAACTTGATAAAGAACTCATTTTCAACCATCTAAACCCTATGATTATGAAACAAGGACACTTGTTTTCTATGCTATTTATGGCCGTAAGCCTGGCCGGATTCATTTGTTTATCCAGCTGTGCGCAACCTGCCGCGGCTCCTTCTACCCAAGTTATCTTAATCGGAAGTTCTTTTGCTGGTGGAGCAGAAGCGGCTATTGAGGCCAACAATGCTTTGCAAAATGCTACTGCTGCCGGATGTAAAGCCATCAGCGTTGGTGGGTACGGCGCTGCTTCCGAAGGCCAAGAGATTGGCGTCGTTGTTTTGGTGGAATGCCCGCAGGGCACTAGACTCTTACCTAACGGGCAAGCGCAATAATCAGCAGCTTGTATCCGTGGCAACACGAATGGTGATGCGACTGACTAGTTCGTTGCATCACCAAATCCTCCAGACTTCAATAATTCATCCTTTTCCGAACTCAGTTCGCTTATTTCATCTTCCAGAAAGTCTCGTTCGTTCAAAAACAAGGCATTAATCTGTTCAATATGTTGGACAATGTGTCGAAGGGGGTGACGATGCTGCTGTGTAACGATACTTTGATTGATCTCCCAGGCAATTGTCTTCGCATAAGCAATCGCATTGTAATAATCGAGCCGATTGTGTTGATACGCCAACCGAACATCCTGATCGTCATAGACATCAGATAATTCCCGTTGGAAAGAAGCTAATCGTTCTTCTAACTTTTTCGCATGCTGCATGACTTCCTTGATCACTTTCCGGCTAGTAATGGAAAACCCATAAAAAGCCTCATCTTCACGGCCCCCATATTTCTGCGTTTCATAGGTCCGAATGAGGTTATGCTTTAATTGCAAGTCAATCTTATCAATAATCTCGATTACGCTATCGCCAGCGGCCCTAATCTCGTCGATCTCTTGCTGAAGTGCTAATCGATCGTCTAGCTTTTCATAAATGGCTGATAGTCGCTTGAGGTAAACAGAATCACCGGATTCTATTGCTGGTCTTTTTTCGCGAATCGCCTCGTTCAATGCTTGCCTTAACTCATTTTCACGAGCGATTTTGTCACGCAATACATCCATTTCAAATTGTTGGAGCCTGACCAAAGCCTCACTCTCTTGCAGCTCCAGTGATTTTTCCAAAAAAGAGGCACGCAAGGCTTCTGCTTCCGCTACTTTTCTTTCTCTTATTCCAGGAATAAATTTGCCAATCAAGTTGCGCTCGGCACTCTCGATCCGTTCGTTTAACTCGTCCAATTGCCCACGCAAGTGAGAGATTCGACGATTCTCCCATTGAAACTTCTCTTTTAGCGATTGCAGGTACCGCTTCGACAGTAGAAGACGCTGTAAGTCGCTGATAAGTGATCGTACGGTAGCGGGCATGGTGATGTAAGGGTGTAAGGGTGTAAGGGTGTAAGGGTGTAAAGATATGATGACTCGGAAACAATTGCACCTTTAAACCCTTACACTTATGCACTCATTAAATCACTGCTACGCGTTCGCGTTGATGGGCGAATTGATTGAGAAGGCGTTCGGCAGTGCTGCGGTCGATCGCCAAATTGGTCACTGCTTCGATAATGGATGTTTTCCCTTGTCCGCGACCTTCTACTAGATGCTTATCAACGCTGAGGTATTGCTGTTGTTCTTCCGGTAGGTAGTAGAGGTGCACTTTGGTACAGCGCCAGGCGTCGCCGATGCCCAATTCTTCGACAGCAGCAGCGGGGTCCTCTTCCAGGCGTTTCATAAATTGGTGCGGGCTAGCCATGTTGCCAAAATCTTCATTGAGGCTGTATTTCGGGTACCAGACTTGCTGGTTTTCCGAATAAGGGCTGGGTGACATTCGATAAACTTGTAGAATTGGCAAGGCGATTAAGATGGCCAGTTCAAACAGCCAGACGAGTGTGAGCAGTATTCCATTGAAAGGCACCCCTCCTACCTGCCAAGAACCGACACGATTCAATTCACCGATAAAAGGGAAAAGATCTTGTGGCAGTAACGTCCAAGTCAGGGATCGCAGGTACATACCAAAGCCAGGAATGCCTTCATTGACCATAGTAATGAAGTAAGCTGCCCAAGCCACGTAAAAAGCCATCACGGCAACGGCCACTGACAAAATGATCTGACTTTTGCGGCTACGGCAGTGGCTGAAGCGGATCAAGATGCGCGTCAGAAAGCCCAAGCCTATTCCGTAACCAATTACGACCAAGAAGTTGACGTAGATCAGCGGCATGAAATAGATGATCAGGTTGTAAACGTAACCAAGTAGTACGGTAGCAATAAAGGCTAAAAGAAGCGCAATAAACAAGCGAACAGTGTGCACCCCGTCGGAGGGTTCGTAAAAGCGGGCGGTAGTCGACATAGTGTAGGGTTTGGTGAATTTCTTAGCTATACAAGATAGATAATCTGATCAAAAGGGGAAAATGTGAATAAGGTTCCCCGCCCCTACCCTAGAGTGATGCCAAAGTATTGTTTCAGGAGCTGGTTGAAAGACGCTTCACTTGCTAGCTGTATTTCATCTATACTTTCTCCGGAGGTGATTTTCAGTTGATCTGCCGTCAAGGTGATGCGGCCATTTTCTGTAGGTCGGGTAATCATTTTTTTCTTGGTAAAATGAGATGCCGGGTCCGTCTGATGATAATGGCACATCCCTGCAAATTCATCCCAGCTCCGAGCTTGAGTGGTGAAGGCATATTCTATTGCCCATTCCTCTCCATTTTGTTTTTGCACCTGGAGGTAATCCTCATCGTAAGGAATAATCCGAAACACCCCTCGCTCATCGAGCTGTTCCGGTCCTTCACTCAACAACAGTGGCCCGAAGGTAAATTCACCGAAGCCGACATCCGTCAAGTATTCTTGCTCGCCAATGGTCACAATAATCGCTAAGTGATCATGCTCTTTCCCCAAGGTGTTGTCTGCTCCCCTAGTGCGAGCCGAGATACGACGCGCATTAAAACCAAGCGACGATAACAACTCATAAAACAGGCCGTTTAACTCATAGCAAAACCCACCACGCTGATACCCAACAATTTTCCTGAAAATCCGCTCTTTTTGTAGAACAATGGTTTCGTTGCGATGAATATCCAGATTCTCAAAGGGAACGGTCAACAAGTGTTGCTTTTGCAATTGTTGGAGCGTATCGAGGCTCGGAGTGAGTGGCCCTCGATAAGCAATCCGATCCAGGTATATCGAACGATCAAAACTCATGTCGCTGATTTTATGCCTTTCCTATTCCCATTGTCTGAATAGCTGCACTTATTTCTTGTGCGCTTTGCACAGCTCCGTCCATATAGCCAGGGAATTGCGGAGCTGTTTCCGAGCCGCCTAAGAAAAAGCGGCCTTCAAAACTCGGTTCTCGAAATATCGCGTGACCATTATGTTGGTGTGGCAGCACATGCTCACTGTATGACTGGAAGGTAAATGGCTCTTGTTGCCATACCAATTCTTCATAAGCCGAATACTGATCAATCGTGTCTCCGAAATACTTCCGCAGCTGTTTCAATACCATCGCCTGCCGTTCCTCCAGACTCAAGGAGTGAAAGGCACTATTGAAGAAGCCTTTCAAAGCAAAATGGCCGCTTACCGAATCCGAGTGATCATACATTTCCGGAATTGGCCCCACATTACTAAAGATAGTCCCGCCGGAATTAGGTTCCAGCCAAAAAGGCCGGTCAAAGGCTAAGCCTACCTTAATGGATTCGCCCATCCAAGTATGCGTTCGCTGGGCAATAGCCCGCATATCCGCCGGCAATTCCGGCGCGAATCGTATCGTATCTACCAACAACTTCGGCGGCAAGGTGCTGACGACAAAATCGGCCGTAACGATCTCTTTGTTCGTTTGGACCGAAAATTGACCTGCTTCAAACTGGATCGCTTCTACTACCTCGCCTAAGCGAATGTCTGATGGCAATCCCTCTGCCAAGGTTTCGATTAAGTGACTGGAACCACCCGCTATCCGATAGCTCGGCTCGTCATTGGGTGGCAATTGTACCCACTGTGGTGGGCTCGTTGACAAGGGTTCATAAATCGCACGATCGCCCAGGTATTGCTCTTTTATCCCAATGCCTAATTCATCCAACAAGGCGATCAAATGCGAGTGCTTTTTCCCTAGCCAGGTGGCGCCCATTTCGATCGGCACTCCCGCTTCAGTTCGGGTCGTATAAATACGCCCTCCCAAGCGGTCTCTCGCTTCGATAACGGTAGTAGGGTAACCAGCCTTTTGCAGGTAATAAGCGGTGGCCAAACCCGTCAATCCAGCGCCGATGATCAGAATTCGTGAAGGCATAAAGTAGCATTCGATTAGTAGACTATTTTACAACAGGCCATCGATTTCGATAGTTGATCAAAAAACAGGGAGAACATCCCTAATTTGGGCGTCCTCCCCCTTTGATTCGTATACAGGATCAAGATTAGTATGGCTTATCTATCTACCAGTACTCGCTTTTGTATGACTCCTTCCGCTGTGCGAATCATCACCACGTATATTCCTGCCGGAGCGTACTGCAAGTGCACCTCAATACTTGGTGCCTGTGCACGTAGCAACTGCTGGTAGATCAAATGGCCGGCGAGGTCAAAAACTTCGACTGTTTCAACAACTAGCTGTTCATCGAGTAACAATTGGAACGTACCGCGATTAGGGTTAGGCGCAAGCGTAACCAAGTTTTCATCCAACAACTCACGGGTATTACTTACAAAGCTGACTTCTGCTGTTAATTCGGAGAGGCAGCCCGAAGCATCCGCTACGGTTACAGAATATTCGCCTGCTTCCAGGTTTATCAGGTCTTCTGAATCATCACCCGTACTCCAGCTAATGATATAGGGAGGCAAACCACCTTCCACCGTCAGGTCGATCGAGCCCGGTTCGCCATCGATCTGTGGTTCGGTATCCACGAAAACGTTTAGGCAGGATGCCAAGCTCCAAATCTCGCTACCCCGCGTACCGTCATCAGCATTGAAGTACAACTTATCATTGAAATTCGTGATGTAGATCGGGTCAGAATCTGGCTCCCCCGTCCAGATATCTGCCACGATGGATAGCGTAGTATCATTGTATTGCCACAGCTCCCGGCCGTATTCGTCCGTAAAAACGCCGAAGTAGAGCTTGTCATCAAAGACCGTGAGGTAGCTTGGGTTACTTGCGCTAGGGTTTAAGTCTTCGGTTAAAACCAGTGTATCCAGTGCAGGGTCATAATAGCATAGCTCAGCATTGGATTGCGCCGAAAATCGGCCGTTGAAGAAGATCTTGTCGCGATATACGGTCAGATAATCCGGGCTCAGGTTGCCATTTACTTCCGTACGGCGCGTGACCTCACCAGTAAGCGGGTTATAGCTGTATAATTCATTTGATTCATCGGGCTCAAAGGCTGAAAAATAAAGTTCGTCTCCGTAGCCCACTAACCATTCAGGGTTACTGCCTTCTGGGCCAGCATTGATATCTGCTATCTGTGAGACTTCCCCGGTGCTCGCATCAAACTGCCACAATTCTGTGCCGTCATTACCGTCGTCTGCTTCGAAATAGAGTATATCATTGAATACGTAGAGCCATTCCGGGCGTCCATCACCATTAACATTGATTTCAGCAGCCAGCTCCAGCATGTCGGTATCCGGATCGTAGACAAACAACTCAGTACCGTAGTCATCTAGGTCGGCATTGAGATAGAGTTTGCCATCGTATGCCGTAAGCTCGCTAATGTGCCCAATAGTTGTGGGTGTTAGGAAGGATGTAGCGGTGATGTTGCCGGTAGCATCATCATAGTAGAGCAAGCCGTAGCCTTCCGTTGGATGTACTCCTTCGAAATAGAGGCGATCGCCCAAGACGGTAAAGCCGCCAGGGTTCATACTTCCTTCTGCGTCAGAGAGAATTTCCGTATTGCCGGTAGCGGGATCGTAGACCCATATTTCCCGACCACTATTTACCTCATCGGCACCAAAATAGAGCCGGCCATTGTATTCCGTGAATTCAAAAGGAGAGGAACCAATGGTGTTCTGATTGATATCCGCTTCCAATTCGACCTCAGTATTGCCTGGTGTATAGCTATAGAGTTCGCGTGCGGTTTGTGGGTTTTTCCCCGTCAGGAAAATTCGCCCGTCTGCTGCTGCCAAGGCCGAAAGAAAATTCGAGTCATCACCATTCGGTTGACTAACCTCTTCTTCAACCATATCTGTAACAGGGTCATAGGAAAACAAGCGGCGTTCCACATCATCGATATTGGCAGTGAAGTAGAGTTTGCCATCTAGTTCAAACATGTCACCCGGGTTGCCGTCGTCATCAGGATGAATATCAGCTACCATGGTTACCTCATTTGTCATAGGATCATAGACGCGCAATTCACGGCCACCACCGACGGTACGAGCACCAAAGAAGAGTCTTTCATCAAAAATCGTGAACCCAGAAGGCGCACTACTGCCTGCTCCAGGATACACTTCCGGGAAATCGACCAGACTGTTCGTCGCAATATCATAAATCCAAAGCTCGGTTCCTTGCCCGGTGACCGTGCCACGGAAAAACAACTGATCATTGAAGGCAAAGAGGATATTCATATTCCCAGGGTCCACGCCACCAGGCGTCTCATAGGCCATATTTTCCGTCATACCGGTGGCCGGATCATAGCGCCACAAACGGCTAGTGCTCACCCCATCATTGGCGATGAAATAAATCTTGCCGTCCACTTCATTAAAGAAATTGGGGTAGCTATCGCCATCACCTTCCTGGATATCAGCCAGCCGAGTAATGAGGTTGGTAGCCGGATCGTAGCTACCAAACTCAACGCCAATGCTGGGATCGATAAATTCCGAAGCAAAATATAGCACACCATCAAAAGCAAAGAGATTAGCTGGGTCGCGTACTTGGTCGTTATTCATATCAGACAATCGCTGGGTCGTATTGTCCGCCGGATTGTATACATAGAGGTAAGGACGAGAACCAATCCCGTCGCGTGCGTCAAAGTAAATTTTGCCGTCAAAGGCCAGTACCCGGCTAATACCTGCACCGTCTTCATTGGGACGAACATTAGCAACTAGCTCTTCGGCGCCTGTGGCCAGGTGAAAGCGGTGAAGTTCTTCACCATGGGTACCATCGTCTGCTTTAAAGTAGAGGTAGCCATCGTATTCGGCGAAAGCGCCGGGCCAAGAACCAGCTGGATCCTGGTTGATGTCTTTTTCTAAGACAACCTGTGCAGAAAGTGAAAAAGATAGAAGAGTGAATGCGTAGAGTAGGGATGTTCGCATGGATTTTGGTTTTATTCTCTGACAAATTTTTCGGATTGAAGCCTGCTGAAACTTAGTCCAATGCTTTCCGCCTGAGGCGGACGCATATGGCCTGCATCATAAGCAGGCCCGCAAAATTTATTCGAGAAGGAGTGGTTTTTAGGTTCCCGACAAAGATACATTGCTCCCCAATAATCTTCCTGGTGAAGTAATGCTTTACCTATTTTCAGATTGTCAGTCGGGAAATTGTAGGTTAATCATCTTTCACAGCCACGGCGATCTTCGAATCCGCTGTGCCATAATAAAGCAACCAACGACCCTCAAAAAACACCAAGCCCTCCACAAAGCATACTTCATTCACCTCTCCAATGCGCTCGTAATCCTTATCGGGGTGAATGAAATAGGTATCGGTGCGATCCAGCAAACGGAATGGAGCCGCTGGATCAAACAACGCTTGGCCTGCCGCATAAGTAAATTGCGGAAGGTTACCGTCGTTGAAATTGGCTGCATTACTCGCATTATAAATTAACAAAATCCCCTCATCCCGAAGCATCGCTGCCGGGCCCGGTTCTACTAGTCGGCTATCGAAATACCCCGGCCGCGGGTGCAGCACGCTGATCCGGTTACCATTCTCTTCGTTCTCTGCGACGGCCCAATGAATGAGGTCGTCGGAGCTGGCCATGTAGAGATTCGTATCGCCGAAGTACATCCAGTACTTTCCATTAATTCTGGTAGCAATCATGCGACCGTTTTCCAGACGCGCTACAATGGCTCCGGCTTTCGACCACGTGTTGGCATACTTATCGGCACTCAGTACTAAGCCATGTTTGGTCCAATTGAGTAGATCGGGAGAAGACGCCAGGGCAAGCCGGGCCGTTTTGCCGTCGTAAGCGGTATAGGTCATGATATAGCGGCCATCATCGCTTTCCACGATACGAGGGTCTTCCACACCATCGAAATAGCAGAAGTAACAATCTTCTTCGGTGGGGTCGGCCGAATCCTTGCGATAGTTCCATTCATAAACTCGCATGTGATCATCATCGGGATAGAAAACAGGGGTCGGGTGCTGCTCGAATCGAAGGCCATCATCGCTGATTGCCATGCCAATGCGGGAGGTGCCCATGCTGTCTTGTGCCCGATAGAAGAGATGCACTTTGCCATTGCGTACTACGGCGGTAGGATTTAGCACATTGCGCTCTTCCCAACGAACCGTCGCACCGGTTAAGGGGCAGTAAAAGCTCAATTCTGGCGAGGGTGTCAGGATAGGGTTAAGCGAGTCTATTTTGGTGAAAGGGACCAGTGGCCAAGAGCGTTCGGCCGCTGATTCACGGGGCCTTTCTTGGGGGCTTTGGCAGGCAAATAGGAACGTAAGCAGGAAGAGCAGGGATATTCGCATAATGATCAGCTATTAGGTGTACGTGAGCGGTTGAAAAATGTGTTTTTCAGGGGTAACTTACTGCTTGATGGCCGTGAAGGACCCTTGAATATTGACCTCCGGTGGCGTGTTACTGCTAAGTAATTCTTGTAAAGACATATTGAAAGTCCCTTCCAGGCGATCGCCCTCCACCTTGCTCAGGGTAACAGAGCCTCCACTACCGGCATTCGTGCTGAAACTTCTATTCACGCCGCTTAAGACCGTACCCAGATCGAGGTCGGCAAAGGCATCTCCTTCTTCAATCATCTGTGGTTGGCCGTTCACTACAATGGGGTTCACTAAGTAGGTACCGGTAACCGTAGGATCGACGAGGATTCGGATAATCAATTCGTCGGTGCCCGCAGTAAGGCGGATAAACAACTCGCCGTTTGAGGTACCAAAGTTGGTGTCTTCTCCAGATACGGCTGCTTCTGCCGCACCGGACACATCATAAGCGAAGCTGCCACTAGGGCTATTGTTGCCTTCATCATTGCAATTGGATAGGATCAGTGAACAACACAAGGCAAGGCCAAACAAGACGGATTGGGTGATTTTCATAGTAATCGGTTTTCTTAAAGATACGGGAGAGGTGATTAGCAGGAGCGATATATGGCAAGCTAATTTGATCATGGCCTTGGCGATAATGAAGACTTAACTATTGCAGTTCTCCAAATTTTATCGCATTTTGGAAAAAATTGTCCAAAACATTTCATCCAAAATGCAATCGCAAACCTTTGGTGAGTATATCCGTGAAGTCCGTAAAGCGCAGCAACTACCGCTTCGGAAAGTAGCAGCTAGGATCGATTTGGACCAATCTTTACTCAGTAAGATTGAGCGGAATCGTCTCATAGCTCCTCAACGGATCATCCCGCCGCTGGCGGATTGTTTAGCTGTTCCCTATCGCGATTTGCAGATTAGGTACCTCTCCCATCGTTTATATCGAGAGCTTAAGACGGTGGACTATGGCCTGGAAGCCTTGGATATCGTTCAACAGCGTTTGGAAACAGAAGGTCCCGGAACGACCAAAGAAGTCCCTCGCGAGAAAATGATTCAGCGAATGCGTGCCTATTTTAGAAATCAACCAGTGGATAAAGCATGGCTCTTTGGTTCATTTGCCAGACGTGAAGAAAGCCTGGATAGCGATGTGGATGTCCTCGTTCGTTTTGTACAGCCCAATACCATTGATCTATTTGATTATGTAGGCATACAGCAAGACCTGGAGGATCTATTGGGTCGCCGGGTCGATTTGGTAGAAGAGGGCCAGGAAAAGGAACCAATAAAAGCAACTATTGAAGCGGATAAAGAATTGATCTATGAAAGATCGACCGTCTGAGCAGGAACGATTGCAACATATCATCGAGGCTATTGACCGCATATTTCGATTTCGGGAAGCGCTCAGCTATCAGCAATTCCTAGAGAATGAAATGGCACAATATGCTATTATCAAGTGTTTTGAAATCATTGGAGAAGCTGCCTACCAAATACCTAAGGGCACCAGAGAACAGCATGACCAAATCGAGTGGCGGAAGATCATCGCATTTCGTCACATCCTAGTGCACGATTATCATAAAGTGAATATGGAGGTAGTTTGGAATGCCATTGAGAATAAATTGCCGGACCTGAGAGCCCGGATAGAAGAACTATCTGACGAGTAATTATCAACGACTTACAGTACTAATAGAAACATAGAATGCCTTTCTACATTATTATTGCTGCAATTTGGCTCTATCCTGTAATAGGCCTCGGGCTTATTTACTTCACACGTTCTAAACCAGCCATTCAAGGAAGACTATTCTTGACGCTAGCGTCGCTAAATTTATTCACACTAGTCGGATTGTTGATCAAGGTGTCCACTACGCTAAAAGTAATGGACTGGATACTATTGACACTACCATATCTGTTGCTATCCACTGGGCTTTGGTGGGCTTGGTACCGGGAAAGTAAGTTCGTCAAACTCTTCGCTGGAATTGCTATGATCCTTCTATTTGGCGTAGGATATGGAGGTAGTTCTCACGCAATGATTGCCATAGCCATTCGTACAGTCGAGTATGACGGAAAAAACGAACAATGGCTAGAGAATGGCTACATCTGTAAGGAGTTCATCTTAGGGAATGCCTTAACTGATTATCGAGGAAAACGCCTCGTCGTATCACAGACCCTCCCCTGGTTCCCTATCCTCGAACGGGAGATCACAAGCAATGAATATTTCGATCTTGCCGTCTATTTAAGTCCAATTTCAGTCGAGTATGACTCTGACAGGAACACCTTCCTCATGGAAGCTCAGGCGAAATGGGGTGCAGAAACTTTGCAGTGGACTGATTCGTTGCAAGTAAAGAACAACGAAAAAAGAAATGAGCCACTACGCTGATTGCTATGTCCTTGTTGAGAGAAATTATTTGATTGATTGCATCGGTACACCCTAGCCCTTAAAATTGGATACAGCATTAGTCATTGATTTCAGCATTCTAGAGAAAATTGGGGTTAAGAAAATGTACTCAATCCACGACCCATGATAAAAATCGACCACCTCGCCCTGTGGGTCACCGACCTGGAAGGCATGCGAACGTTCTACGAGCGCTACTTCGGTGCCACCGCCGGGGACATCTACCACAACCCCAGGAAGAACTTCCACTCCTACTTCCTGTCCTTTAGTGAAGGCTGTCGCCTGGAATTGATGCAGAAACCGGAGATTCCTGCCAACCGCAACAATGTTGATCAACAATACCTAGGGCTCATCCATTTTGCCATTTCGCTTGGCTCCAGGCATGAAGTAGATGCCCTCACAGAACGCTTGCGCAGTGATGGCTTCCGCGTGGTGGGTGAGCCCCGCACAACCGGCGACGGCTATTATGAAAGTGTGGTACTAGATCCGGAAAACAACCGGATTGAAATTACCGAATGACCTCTCCGCAAAACACCCTTGTGCTCGCATTTTCATTGCTGCTGGCCCTCTACTATCAGCACCAGATTTAGTATCTTGTCCTGGGCGAGAAGTTGTTAATTATCACGACTGATCCGCCCTGTAAGAAGCGATTTATTTCACCTCCAAACAGGATAGAAAATGACGCGACCTTTCACACCTCACCAACTAATCTTCCAGCTTGGTATTCCACTCAGCATCCTGGCCGGATTGGTCCTTCTCATCCAATCATCATTCTTCGTGGCTGGCGACAACCCCATGGCCTTGGGCATTACCCTGGATTTACTGCTTACCGTCCCGGTAGTTTATCTGTTGCTGATCCGCAAGAGCAACATACCCAAAACGACGGCGGTGCCAGTGATGCTTTTAGGCTTACTGGTCGGCACCTACTTCCTACCCGTCGATAGCCAGATCTACCTGAATCTCTTTAAGTCCTGGGGCTTGCCGCTCATCGAGCTTGGTGTGGTAACCTTCGTGGCATTGAAAGTGTATCGCACCGTCCGGCGCTACAAGGCCAACAAGGGCAGTTCTCCAGATTTCTTTCGCACACTCACGCAAACCTGTCGCGAAGTACTTCCCGCCAAAATTGCCATACCTTTTGCCAACGAAATAGCGCTATTCTACTATGGCTTCCTGCACTGGAAAAAGCGGCCTTTGCAAAGCCATGAGTTTTCCTGTCACAAACTTAGTGGCACACCATTGCTGCTAGGCGTTTTCATCTTCATTATTGGTATCGAAACCTTCGCGATGCATCTACTGATCGCCAAGTGGAGCGACCTGGCCGCCTGGATACTGAGTGGTTTGAGCATCTACACCGGTTTCCAAATCTTCGGCTTTGCACGTTCGTTGGCCAAGCGCCCAACCACCATCCAGAACAACCAACTCCACCTTCGCTACGGGATTATGGGCGAAGTAGACATTCCACTTGCTGACATTGAGCAGGTCGAATGCTCACGCAAACTCATCCCGGAAGACAGTGCTATCGTTTATCTATCACCCTTAGGTAGTTTTGAAAGTCATAATGTGCTGCTTTACCTGAAAAAGGAACATATGCTCAGCGGTCTGTACGGTGCCCAAAAGCCGTTTCAGGTATTAGCCTTGCACCTGGATGATGAAAAGGGATTTAAGGGTGTGGTGGATGATCTCTTGAAATAAACCCTTGCCATGGAAGACGGTCCGCTCGATGCTCCGGATAAGCAAACTGCACCTTCCCTGTGGAAGGCTATCGGTTGGTGGGAAGTAAGGCGGATTCTGTTTAATCTAATTCTAATAGTAAGTGTTCAGATCAGCGTACAGCTGATCCGGCTACTCGTCCCGTTAGACCCTGGTGAGGATGCATGGGAGCCTTTTGCCATTTTCGGCCTCATTTTCTTGCTAAACGTAGCCTACACCTTTTCTTGGTTTTGGGAGATCGGCCAGGTGAGAAAACCAGAAAAAAGGTGGCAAATCTTTAAAGGCATGGTCTATGCCTCATTGGCTTTAATCTTCCTATCACCAGTAGTCAATTTCATCCGCCTTATAGCGAGCTGGATTTCCGGATAGCCGAAGTGCTTCCCACAACTTTCCGGTAACATACCCCTCTCCGACGACATCAATTCATAACTGACATTGATGAGGCTTGGTCGTTCAAGCCAACATCAAGTCAATGACCCTGACCGAAGCGTCAGGGTACAGCATACCCGCCTGCTGTGCCAGCATGGCCGGCAGGTACTTACCAAAGAGGCTTTCCCTATGGGCAAACCACTTCGCGTCATGTATAGCTACAGGCCTGATCCTTCCTTCAAACTCTACTTCTGGCAAGAGATTCATTCACGAGTCTTTCGTGGATCATTTAGAACCCTAAAATTATCGTAATGGCAAAAAGACAAAGTAAATCCAAAGAACGACCTCGCTTCCAGGCCCGCGTAGAACTCCGCGGTCTAAATGCCGAGGATCAAAGACCGCAAATGGCCGTTTACGCCATCGACCGTTCCGGCAAAACGCTAGAAACTAAGGCGGTGGATGAAAAGGGGCAATTCCAACTAAGCAGTAAGGCCCTTGCTACGGCAGAACGGATCGTCATTGGCCCGCAGGAAGAGGACATCCAAAGTATGGACCAGCGTTCATTGAGCGTTTATCGGGCCGATCAATTTCGCCAGGTAGTAGAAGCCGGCGGCTTGTTTGAAATCCCGAAGAAGATCTGGGTATGCTGGATCCATATTCGTAAGTGTGTCAGTGGCTCGGTAAAGCATTGCCATTTCTGGCATTGGCCGTGGATCACTCAATTTGAAACACCCACGGTAGCATTAGCTAACGCAAGCTCGCTTCAGTTGGGGCCACAGATCGACCGCACAAAACTGACTGACCTGCAAATAGCGAAGCCACCTAAACTGGTAATCCCGCCTATTCATTGCCACACGGTTTGTGATGGTGTTGTAGAGGTGTATCGCCGCACTTGTTGTTGCTGGCCGTGGATCATCTACGATCCGCGCCTCCCGCAGCTTGAACTCGAACTCGAAGAACTACTGACTGATCCTCCAATCGTCAAGTGGCCCCCTCGCCCAGGTCCTGACCCCGTTCCTTTTGATCGCATAAATGCTCAACAAGTGGGCGCTCTTGATCAGAAGCGCCTCAATGCTCGCCGTGATCTGGAAGCGATCCGGACGTTGCCGGCACTCGAGGTAGCCGAATACATCAAAGCCCGGCCGTATCTACTTTGTAGTTGCGGGATTCCGGTCAAGGTAGCGAGCGGCTTTATCCAACCCAACGGTGAATTTCACATCTGCTGGTGGGAATGCAACCGTCTCTTGCTCGCCAACTGTCATGATGATTATGCTTTCAAGGTAAAGCAAAACATCGATGGCGAAACCGTAACCATCTATGACGGTGTATTAGCCAACCGCTGGTATCACTACGGTGATCATGCCGAGCTAACGTCCTTCCATTCGAAAGCCGTGAGCTGCGACAGCGACGATTTCCCTGGCACTGGCGCTTTTGCCTTGCTGCAGGATATTGGCCTCACTGGTAGCTGGCGACTTAAGACACCAAATGCCACCGGCTGGGATCGAGTGGCCAACCCTGTCTACAATGACGGCCTAGCCTTCCCCGCCGCCAATGCAGCCGCAGCCAAAGGCAAATACCTGGATCGAAACTGGGGTGGCTTACTCCGGCTACGCTACCATTTCAGCAAAGAAATGCGCAGCATGGGTGCCCGCTATTATCGGGTGAGTGTAATAGCTGCAGATGCCAATGGTAATCCGACTGGCGACCGGACCTACCTCAGTCCACCGGAATGGAAGTACTTTGAGTTCAACGGTACAATTATCAATACGGGTAAGGTTTCCCTCGGCCCGAGTACAGTAGGCGGCAACGCCAACCTATACGACATCCCTTATCTGGCTGATCGCCGTTGGCAAAGTGGCCAATACCATGCGCTGCTGGATACCACCGAATTCGCAAATGGCCGCTTCCTACTCACTCTGGAAGTGTTTAACAGCACTGGACAATTGATCCGTCCGAATGGCACAACAGACCCAGGAGGAAGTGTGCAGGGAGCATATACTTACCGGCGTTGGTACCAGGAAGTGAGACCAACCGCCGAAGTGCCTTTCGCCGCACTTACGCATATGCTGTGGTGGGACAACCGCAAAGCCGAGGCACAGATCGTCGACTTCCGCGTCGATGGTGTGAAGAACACTGGCGAGTGCCAATTCCTGGAAGACAAGGACAGCGCTGATTTCAGCGTGGGTTACCGGGCTTATCACCCGCAGCCTATGTTCTTGGCTGATCATCGCCTGTGGTGGCGTCGCGGTCTTGGTGGGCCGTCCGGTATTCTCACGAGTCCGCACCCGAACCCGGATAATGTAGGGGCTCCCCCAGCGGCCGCCCACGAAAGTGGAAGCGACACCTTTAAGGATATGCTGGGCACTCACCAGAAGTGTACATTCACCATCAACTTGCACGCCAATGTGAAGACCTTCAATGGTATCGGCACACTGGACGGGCTCGATGATTGGGACTATGCTTCTGTAGCCTTGGCCATCGAGGCGCCTACACCAGTCATTAGTAGCTAACAGCATTAGCTAGTAAATGATTTTCCTCAAGCCTTTGGCGGCAATTGCTGCCAGGGCTTGAGGTGTTTTTAAGCCGGCTTCCTATCTTAGGGAGATATCAACACCCGATTGTAATGAAAACACCAATCAACACCCTGGTCCGGTTCGTTTTATTGAGTTTGATAGCAACCTTGGTTTGTACTTCCTGTTCGACCGAACCAACGAATACGACACCGGCCTTGAGCGCGATAGAGCAAACGGTCCGCCAAGTTCACGAAGACTATGTCACCGGCTGGCTGGCGATGGACGAAACCCAAGTCATGGGATTATTGGAAGACAATGCAATGATCCAACCCAACCGAATGACGCCCATTACAGGTATCGACAACATCCGCGAATTTTGGTTTCCGCGCGATAGCTCTCAAACCACCATCAATGCTTTTGATACCGAGATCATCGGTTTCCATTTACAGGATAGTATTGCGGTCATGACTCACAATTCCTACCTGGATTGGGATTACCAAAAAGACACCCTGGCCTTCGGCATGATTCAGCGAGGTATCAATACCACCGTTTATCGCCAACAGGCCGATGACAGCTGGAAGATCTGGCGATCGATGTGGACGGATATTGAGATGACACAGAAAAATTAGGACCAATACTACCAATAGGAAAATACCAAAACATATCCTATCTTCGTTTCCAATACTACCAATAGGACAAAACTAATGAAGAACTACCCGCTCGGTGAATTTGAAGAAATCGTTCTTTTGACGGTTGGCGTACTATACGGCGAAGCCTATGGCGTGGCTATCAAGGATGAAATCGAGCAGCGACTGAAGCGCAAGGTGAGTGTAGGCGCACTACAATCGGCCCTGCGGCGCATGGAGCAGAAAGGCTACCTGGAATCGCGTACGGGTGAATCCACCAGTGAGCGTGGTGGACGGCCCCGGCGGTACTTCAACATTACAGCCTATGGCCAAAAAGCCCTCGCCAGTAAACGCGACGAGCGCAACGGCCTCTGGAACGACATCCCGGATGTCGCTTTCGATTGGTAACAAAACGAGTAGAGGGTAGAGGGATTAAGTGTAGAGAGACAGCATTAGACCGCATTGACCCTCCTCTAGCACATATCCCTCTATCGTAAGCTTTGCCGTTGGCAGGCTTTAGTATCATACACCCGACTTATGATCAAACAATGGGCTGAACAATTTTTCCGCTGGTATTGCCGGCCGGAATATTTTGCCGATATCCGCGGCGACTTGGACGAGCTGTTCCATCGCCAAATGGATGTGATCGGCGCCCGCCAAGCCGAATGGTATTTTGCCTACCAGGTTCTGCTCCTGTTCCGCCCCAGTATCATTCGTCCTTTTTCTCCTTGGGGACTAAATCACACCGACATGATCCGCACGTATTTCAAAATCGGTTTCCGTAACCTGCGGAAGCACCGCTCCACTGCTTTGATCCACATTTTTGGATTGGCTCTCGGCCTGGCTGCATTTCTGCTCATTCACCAGTACAAGCAATTCGAAGAAAGCTATGATAGCTTTCACCCAACAGCGGAGCGCCTTTACCGGCTTACCACTGATGACATTTTGGACGGCCGCATTCAAGTACGCGATGCCATGTCCTTCGCACCTTCTGGTAAATTATTACTTGATGAAGCTCCGGAAGTAACCGGCTACACAACCACCTTGAAGACGTGGCGGATGGTATTCAAAAAAGGAGAACAACCAATAGAAGAGCTGAACACAATTGCCGTAGATGAACACTTCCTCGACCTATTTGGCTATGAAGTGCTCCGTGGCGATAAGGCCAGTATGCTCGTCGAGCCCTATTCCATCGTCCTGAGTGAGTCGCAGGCTCGAAAGTACTTTGATGGCGCCGACCCCATGGGCCAATCCCTGGAGGTATTGGGCCAATTTGAACGGCCTTTTGAGGTGACAGGTATAATCGCCGATCCGCCACAAAACACCCACTATACGCTCGACATGCTGGTGTCGTTACAAAGCTTCCAGGAACAGATCGAACGCGACGAATGGGATGGCTACAACTACTACACCTATCTACAATTAGCTCCCGGTACCGATACGGAAGTTCTGGAAAAGAAACTGGAACCCTTAGCCAAACAATACATTGGTGAAGAATCACGCTTGTTCTTCAATTTACAACCGATACAAGATATACACCTCCACTCCGATTTCACTTATGAACCCGAGATTCACGGCAGTGCAAAAGCGGTAGGTTTCTTGGGCATTATTTCCATTTTCATTCTAGTGATTGCCTGGGTCAACTATATTAACTTGTCTACTGCCCGAGCCCTTGAGCGAGCACAAGAGGTGGGGTTGCGCAAGGTAGTGGGTGCACAGCGCAGGCATCTACTCGGGCAGTTCCTGATAGAAGCCTTATTGATCAATTTTGCTGGAGCGGTGGTTGCCTTACTACTGGCACAGTTACTCATCCCTTATTTCAACCAACTGGTGGGTAAAACCATCCTCACCAGCGCTATTACCAATTGGTCGTTCCTCTCGGGCCTGACCCTGTTCTTTTTGATCGGCGTACTGGCGACCGGCCTCTACCCTGCTCTGGTGATCTCGTCTTTCCAGCCCATGAGCGTGCTACGCGGCAGCTTCGGGCGGACCAAAAAAGGAGCCTTCCTTCGCAAAAGTTTAGTGGTGGTGCAGTTTGCCGCTTCACTACTACTGATCGCTGGAACTGTAACGATCTACCAGCAAATTCGCTACATGACGGGTAGCGATTTGGGTATCGACACCGAACAAGTCATTGGCTTCGAAAACCCGCAACCGCCAGATGACCAGCGGGAGCAATTCGAAAGCAAGTATGAGACTTTCCTCAGTGAACTAGATCGCCTTCAACTTACCGAAGGGAGCGGTTCTATCGGTAACCTACCCGGGGGTGGCAGTTCCGACATTAGCTCGTCCAGTGGTGGTGTACGGATCGTTGGCATGACCGACCGACAAGAATCCACTGTCTACATCACTTCCATGAATGATCGCTTGGCGGATGTTCTGGAACTTGAGTTTATTTCTGGGCGGAATTTTGACCGGGAATTGGCCTCAGATTCTTCTGCTGTCATTCTCAATCAGTCTTTCTTACAGCTCCTAAATATTAGCGAACCCGAAAGTGTTATTGACCAGCATTTACAATTTGGCAATAGCCCTGATAACCGCCGTTGGCTGATTGCTGGTGTAATTAACGATTACAACCGCTCTACCCTCAAAAATAATGTAGAACCCACCATCTTCTTTCACGAACCAACCCCTTCTGCTACCGTAGTAAAGATTGCTGGCAACTCGGTTGAGGCTGGCATTGAACAAGTGAAAGGCGTTTGGAGCAGGATGTTTCCCGACGCGCCCTTCACCTATTCCTTCTTAGATCAGCGTTTCGAAAAACTCTACATGGAAGATCGTCGTTTTGGGCTCATCTTCCTCAATTTTGCCATCTTGGCTATCCTCGTAGCTAGCTTGGGCTTATTCGGCCTGTCCTCCTACATGTCTTTACAGCGAACCAAGGAGGTAGGCGTGCGCAAAGTATTGGGTGCCTCTGTGGCCAATATTGTCCTGTTGTTCTTTAAAGATTTCCTCTGGCTAATCCTCATTGCTGCAGCGATTGGCATTCCGTTGACCTACCTGGGTATGACCGACTGGCTGAGTAGTTATGCCAACCGAATCGATTTCCCTTGGTGGGTGCTGTCCTTGGCTATTATAGCGGTGATTATGCTGGCTTTCTTTACAGTGAGTTACCAAACCTGGAAACTGGCTATATTGAATCCGGCGCGAACGATTAGGCATGAGTAGGGAGTCAAGTTGTCGGCCGGTCAGCCCGTCGAGAGGTCAGCCTGTCTTGTTGTAGCAGCTAATGCTATCAAGACAGGCTGCCTAGTCAACGTTTGAAGAATTTATCAGTATTCTCGTTTTACTCGAAGGTCATCCGGGTCTGATGGGTTCACCCACGAATAACCTGAAGCTGGTTCCCAGCTATCCCTTTCGTCCGAGGCAATAACATTGGGATGCTCTGAATGCCTATCTCCTGGTGTCCATCGCACTCGAAAATCATCGGGATCATCGGGGTCAATCCAATCATAACCATCGTCTGGTTTCCATTCATCCCGAGTATCAGAAGAAACTACATGCCGATTATCAGGATGTTTAGTACCTGGCGCCCATCTGACCCTAAAGTCATCCGGGTCTTCCGGGTCGATCCAGCGATAGCCTTTCTCTGGAGTCCATTGGCCTTCGGTATCTGATGCAACAACATTTTGTTGGCTAGCATGAGGGTCGCCTGGAATCCAACCGACACGAAGATCATCGGGGTCTGATGGATCAATCCAATCATATCCAGCTTCCGGCTTCCATTCGCCTTCTGTCTCCGAAGCAATTAAGTGCTCGTAAGAAGAATGTGATCGCCCTGGAACCCAATCTTCGCCTCCGGTTTGTTGGGAAGTCCGCTCATCATAAGATTCAACTGGTGAATCGTAACTCGCTGGGGTTTCTAAATCATTATCACTTGTAGGTCTTTCATCTTCTGCAGAATCTTGATAAAAAGAAAGAGGAGTATCTGCATTTACAGGGTCGTCTAAATTAATCCAGGATCTGAATTCCGGAACGGTTAACCATGCCGCTCCACAGGCGAGAATAGCAACTAAGACAGAGACTCGTGCCCACGCACGGTCAGGGTTTCTGGTGATCATTTTGTAACGGTGTTTAGCAAAGTGTTCAAAATTGATTTAATTTTAGAACACTATTACTGGGGTTTTAGAATTCCTAACTTAACACCTTCTTAATATCGGGAAATCAAAAACAAAAATCCAGTTTTTAGAAAATCAAATTTCATATCCTTTTTAAGATATTCAATATTCCCAACCTACCCACCTTGAATATTCGGAATAACACTTCAAGACGGGCTGCCATCGGACGTCGGACGAGCAGACAATAACACTCGCTGCATTCCTTCATAACCTGCACGCATGACCTTCTCGTGGTTCCACTCGAAGAATGGGCGGGCAATGGGAGTCAACCAATTCATCCAGGCCTTATTGGTTTTGACGATCCAGTCGTAGCGAACGTGAGTGACAGGGCCTGCCTCTTCAAAAGTCCAGATGCCTTTGCCTTCTAATTGACCGAGGGCACGACCTTCGATACGGCGATGCGTTTCCATCGCCACTACCTCCGTTTCAAAGGCCAGGGAATAGGGTAAGGCTGTTTTCCAGCGCATCCGCCGGATAGCGCCCAGTTCGTTTTCGTCGCCGGCTTTCAGTAGTTCTACTGATTGGACATAGGACCACCATTCCGGCCAGTGGTCGGAGTCTTTGATGAGGCGCCATACAGTAGGTAGCGGTGCTTCAAATTGCCATTGAGTAGTGAGGTGATAATCGGCCATAACAAGGTTTTAGATTATATACGGCAGGCCGTTAAGAACTGGATGTCTAACAATTTAGATCATCTGCTCTACTTTAATTATTTAGGGATAATTTCGTGAATTATTAAAGCCCTCTTATGCAACGCGCCGCACTATTTGGACATGCTCTCTTCTTTAGCCTATTCTTCACTATTCCACTCCAGTGTCAGGAGGAAGCCTGGCGCTTCGGCCTTGAATTCAGTTCGAGCTATGTCGACTTTATTAATACCCAGGATCAGCTGGAATCTCGCACGCCTTTGACGCTTGGTATTCGCACACTTTTTCACTACCCTCTCTCTGAAAACCTGGAAATCAAAGCAGGCGTTGGTTTTGAGTACTTGCAAGCCAAACGCCGAGATTTTTCACTAATCTTTGGAAATGACATTGACCCGATCTCAGGAGTAATCGATCAACGTCGATCCTTTCAGGAAGTCCAATTTCAGGCACTCTATATTGCTGTCCCGATCAACTTTCAGTATTACTTCCGATCAAGGCATCAGGGATGGTATTCCTCTTTCGGATTTGATTTCCTCTCGGCAATAATGCAGAATAACCGCTCCACGCTGTTTGAAGGTGGCACAGCTGGCGAAACGACACTTTTCGAAGCATTCGATCTTGGTTTTGGAGCCATACATTACCTGGGCAAGCTAGCGGTCGGTTATGGCATTCCACTTTCTAAAGGGGAGCATCTGCTTATTACAGTCTACTACCGAAGGCAACTCAATAATCTTCGCCAGGAGGACTTTATTTCAGTGCCTCTTGCATTGCGCCCGATCAATCAAACCCCTTTTCAAACTGCTGGTCTGCAGCTAGGCCTTCTCTTTTGAATACGAAAAGCAGCAAGCATGCTCGAACAATTCTTGCAAAGTATCGAAGCGGCTGGCCTATGGCAGCCGCAACCAGCCCTAAAACGGAAGGAATTCCTGACGGTTAAAGGCAGCACCGACACTAAGCTCTATTTGGTGCAAAGTGGTAGCCTGCGGATCTTCTTTGAAGACGAATACGAGGAGCAAACTATCCGTCTTGCCTACCCTGGAAGTTTGATCGCTGCATTGGATTCCTTTCTTAGTGAGCAGCCCTCTGATTTTTACATCCAGGCTTTAAAAAAATGCGAGCTAAGAGCAGTTCGAAAATCCGACCTATACCAATTTGTGCAGCAGGATGTGCAGCGGCAAAAATGGTGGCAGTTCCTTCTCGAACAACTCGTCTTGCAACAATTGGAGCGGGAGAAAGACATCCTCACCTTCTCCCCGCGCAGGCGTTACGAGCGGGTACTAGCTCGTAGCCCACACCTCTTTCAGGAGGTCCCCAACAAATACATTGCCTCTTATTTACGTATGACCCCGGAGACTTTGTCGAGATTGAAGAAATCTTGATCTGGATCAAGGTCTGGCTATCTCGGATGTTGCACCTTTGCTATAGACAATTATTCTTCACGAAATAATCATCCGACATGTCCATATCCAATCAAGCCTTAATTGACGACCTCGTCCAAAGAACCAAAGACGTCATCAACGACACTACTGCGCTACAGCAACTCACCTTCTATGAACTCAACTGGAAGGCGGATGCCAACCAATGGAGCATTCTGGAATGTATCGAACACCTCAATCGTTACGGCCGATTCTACTTGCCGGAAGTTCGCCAGCGCTTGGAGAACGCCCGAAGCGTAGCTGCTGACCACCCTTTTGCCAGCGGTTGGCTGGGTGATTATTTCGCCAAGCTAATGCTCCCCAGGGAACAACTCAATAAAATGAAAACGCTCCCTTCCATGAACCCCTTGGGCAGCAACCTCGACCAATCGGTACTGACCATTTTCCAGCGTCAGCAAAAGGAGTGGCTCGATCTGCTACTGGAAGCTCGCACAGCAGACCTCACTCGCACCAAGACCGCCATCAGTATTTCGCGCTTCATCAAACTCCGGCTGGGTGATACCCTGCGAGTAGTCATCTACCATAATCAGCGGCATTTGCAGCAAGCACAGGGAGTGCAGGCTGAATTGGACGGGGCATTATCACAAAGAACCGGCAAAGATGCTCCTCCTCCTTATGTCATGCAGCATTAACAGTTGTCAGCATAATCCTAGCAGGAAGCGAGGCGTTTTATGCCAATACCCGTACTTGCATGAAACACCTCCTTCTGCTGTTCATTACCTTGAGTTGCTTAGCCTGTCAGTCTACTCCCGAGCACATTACAGTAACAGCCATCAACGAAGATGGCCTTCGCGCCCGCTGGTTAACAAGTGCGGGTAATGAAGCTCGCCCAGCGGTTGTCGTCTTTCCCGGTTCTAGCGGTGGCTTTATTCCTGACAAGCACTTTCATGGATTGGTGGAAAGTGGCTACGATGTCCTATCGATTGCCTACCACGGCATCCGAGGCCTACCTAAACGAATTGAGCGTATCCCATTAGAGTCCCTACATCAAGGCATACAATGGTTTCGGCAACACTACCCAAGTCACCAACGCAAACTCGTGGTGTTGGGTGTATCACGTGGAGGAGAGCTCGCTTTACTTTATGCCAGCAACTATCACGATATTGATGGGGTGGTGGCCTACTCGCCAGCATGCGTAAGCCTACCAACACATGTGGAGCTGAAAGCGACAGAAGCAGCGATGGCATCCTGGACCTATCAGGAAAGAGATATTCCCTATCTCCCTTTGCGGCCTTTCGACTCGCCGGCCGGTGAAGTCATTTACAAAACGTATATCGAGGAAGCCTTACAGGACACCCAAGCGCTGGCGGCGGCAATGATTCCAGTAGAAGCTATCCGTTGTCCCGTTTTGTTATTGTCAGCAGAGGATGATCAAGCCTGGCCTTCTACCCTTATGTCTGAACTACTTATGCAACGCTTAGTAGCACAACGAACCGAAGCGCTGTTCACTCATCTGAGTTTTCCGGATGCCGGCCATCAATTCTTGTGGTTTGCTGAAGGAGAACCGCCTTATGCGGTGAGTAGTCAATCGATGCGAATTACCGGCATTAAAAAACACCGCTTCATCTACGGCGGCACGGATGCTGGGACCATTCAGGCGATGCTCGACTCGCGAGCTGCAACACTTCAATTTCTAGAGCAACTCTGACCGCTCCTCTCGCCACCAGCGCTCTACTTCCTCAATGGCCAGATAGATCTGCCAAAGCACTTCATTGTGCCCTTCGTCGGCGAGCACCGGTGTGTAGGCCTGGAGAACATCCAGGCTCAATTCGTAATCTTCCCAGCTCGCTAACTGCATTGCCTCGGCAAAATGCACGGGTTCATCTGTTTTGAGGCCGACCCGCCGCATGAACCCGATCAGTGCGCAAGTTGCACGCACCCTGGCTTCACCGTAGCCCATTCCTTCCAGGATTGTATTGGTCCCTTCGTAGACAAGGCCCACCAGTTCATCAGAGGCTTCGGAAGGCACCTCCTGCAATAAATTGGCCAATGCTATCCCCTTGGTATAGTCTTCCCGATTGCGGATCGAAGCGATGAGCTTCAGCGCATCGGCAAAACGATCTTCCTGAGTCATTTCGTCGGCGATCATCCGGCTCACCATGGCAACTCTTCCTTCGGCGTCATCTTCCCAAGCGATCATCAACGCCAGCGCCGCATCAATCAGCCCGTCATCCAACAGGTACTGAAAAGGTAAGGAAAGCAAGGCGTGGAGGGTCGGTGGATTGTCCAAACTACTATGTGCTCCCTCCAATTTGTAGAGCAAAGCTAATGCCTCCTCCATCTCTTCCAGCAGCGCCGAAAGCGCGATCGCAGCAATCAAAATGGAGATATACAACTCATCATCCTCTTCCCGTTCAAACGTTTTCACCAGTTGAAGTTGTTCGATCGCTGCTTCTTTTTGGTTTCGTTGTATGGCCAACAACTTGGCAATCTCTATTCGAGCATAGGCCGCTGATTGTCCAGTCATTTTTTCGGCTCGGCTCTTCATTTCTTCGCTAAGCTGCAAGGCTTCTTCTGGCCGATCTGCCAACAGAAGGAACGCACCAAACTGCCCTAGTGAAATGATGGCATCGTAATCGTTCTCTACCTGACCGGCGAGCTGCCGAATTTCTACCAATAAGTCAGCTAATTCCCTTTCGCGCGCTAAGCGCAAGTAAATATCACCGGCAATCAGTAGGCTGCGCAAAGCACTATTGGGATCATCAGTGCCTTTGAGCAGCAAGCGCGCCTGCTCCAAAGCAGCTAGCGCCTCTTCTTCGCCGCCGTCCTCCAGATGACCATCGGCCATCCACCGCAACAAGAGAACCTGATGGCTGGAGTCTTCCACATGATCTACCAGGGCGTAGGCTTCGGTATATGCCCGCCGATTGATGAGAAAGCGAGCCAACACCATCATGGAGCTCAATCGCTCGTTTTCATCATCCATCCGATCGAGCAAATTCGTCAGTTGTCCGGTGATTTCGAGAACAACGTCCTGATCGGTCAACAACAGCAGTGGATCAAGGGCATGTATAACGGCATCCGCTTGATCCTGCGGGTCTTCCAATTCTGCCAATACCCTGGGAATATCCCGGACCCGGCCGATACCCGCCAGGATAGAAGTGAGTTCGGTTAGTAAAGCATCGGCCGCCGCAACAACAAAACTACCATCAAGATTATCTTTTTGCGTCAGGCGCATCGCCCGTATCGCCCAAATCACCGATTGTTCCTTCTCCGTTTTGATATGACGGGCATAATCGATCGCCTCCTCAATGAGTTGGTCAATGCGCTCCGAATCATCGATGATGAACAAGCCGGGAATGGTCCGCAAGCGAGCAATCATCTGGTCGTACTCTTCTTCCACTGCCGCTGCTCTGGCGGCCAGGCGATGTACGATTTGCTCTGCCCGCTCTTGCTGCCCCGCATTTTCGAGCATCAGGGCGATGGTGGTGAACGCTGGGACAATGGCACTGCTCGGTGGCAAGCCTTCCGACAAGGCTAAAGCATAGCGAATGCGCTCCTCCCCTTCTTCTTCGCGACCAAGATCTAACAAAGCCCGAGCGATCTCCAGATGGGCGATGGCTTGGTAATCGGTTTGATCGATCTGCAACAATAAGGTTTCTACGCGGCGTTCTTCACCCGATTGGACGAAGGCATACAAAAGGGGTAAGAAGGCATTCGTTCGATTGTGGACATTGCGAATCCCTTGCGCTATTTCGAGCGACCAATCCAGCTCTCCTGCCTCGCTTAAGGCCAGGGCTATCATCTCTTCGCGTTCGCTCTTCACCTCTGTCAGTACAATATCTTCAATGAATACCTGGAACCTGTGGACAATCTGCTCGGCCTGTGCCTTATTGTCATTCTTCAAGACCACTTTCAAAGCGGAAAGCAAGTAACCCTCCTCTTCCTCATCGTCTTGGAGCAGATCGAGGAGATCGCTAAATAATTGGTGCTTTTCTTTTTCCAGTGGCGCTAGTTGCGCCGCTTCCAGGTGAACCAGCAAGCCCTCCGCCAGCTTGGCAAAATGCAAGGCTTTCGCCGGACCGAAGCCCGCTACCAATTCATGGGTATCCGCCAATACTGCACTTAGCATCTCACGCTGTCCGGCGTGGGCTAAAGTGAGTGCAATGATCCCCTGAAGCTCGTGTTGGAATAAGGGGTCATAATGCGAAGCAGCCACTTCTCCCACCTCTTTGATCAGCTTTACGGCCTCGCTTACTCGTAGGTGTTGTGCCAGGTGCCTGGCCAAATGCGCTTGCATCAATAACTGCGCTTCTGCCTCATCCAATTCTTTGGTGAGCGACAAGGCCTCATCCGGGCGATCCTGTTCTAATAAGGCAAAGACCAGTACACCTAAAACCTGATCCCGATCTAAGGTCTCCTCGAATATTTGGATCGCCTCAAGCAAATGATCCAAGCCCTGATCCAGCCCTACTTCTTTCAGTTTGGCCTGGATGAACCGTTCCACCCAATAATTGAAAATTGGCTGCCAGTAGGTTTCCACATCTTCGATAGCCGACATCACCTCAAAGGCAGGGTCTAACTCATCGTTTTCAATCAATCGGAACGCAAATTCTTCCAGCACCTGATCCCGATTAACCGAATCATGGATTTCCATGGCGTGCTGGTACAAGTAAACGAGCAGGTCTTCTATTTCGGGTCGGGCCACCTGGCTGTCCACCATTTGTCGGTAAATGCGAATACCGGCCCGGCATCGCAAGCTCAAGTCTTGCAACATAACGAGATAACCAAAAGCCTTTTCCGACTGTCCGGTGCGAACCAAAAGCGCTAAGGCTTCGTGATGAACCCTGGTTGCGCTAGAGAGCAGCGAAGCAAAAACCAGGCTGTTGCGCACAAAAGGCACCATATCGCCATAGTCGATGGCCGTATCGACAGCAATGCGGACGTCGGTACCAAAGGAAGCATACGAAGTGGTCAACTGGTTTTGGGTATCCATCCAGCCTTTGCGGATCAGGGCATAAAGCTCATCACGCAGCTCTGCTTCCCGCAAATGCCAGGACAGGGCTTCGTGAATGTATCCGTCTGGCGGTAAATGCTCCCATTGGTCGCCACAACGCCGGCGGTATTGTTCCACCAATTGCCGATGGGCTTCCAATAAACCCTCGTGGCCTAGCTTGTTGATGAGGTAGTCATAGAGCAAGTCATGAAAGCCGTATAATTCACGTTCTTCTGCCTGAAACAGGGTGAGCAATGCATGGTCGACCAAGTCCTGCACAAAAGCCCTGGGGTCATCGATCTTGTCGTCCAAAAAAGTAGCAACGGCCGTCAATGGGAACAGGCGATCTTGCCCAAATACGGCCAGTTGAACAAAGGGCAAGCGGTCTTCTTCATGCAGGTTCTGAATGCTTAATTCAAGCGAGATGGCTACACTATCCTGCTTCTTATCCGCACGGCGGCGGCGCTGTAGAAACTGCAGTTTCTGTGTCTCCCATTTCTCTTGCAGCAACTCCCAACTCTTGTGACTCCTAATCTGTGCGCTGACCAGCTCCAGTGCCAGCGGCAGGTAGCCCAGCTCAGCCGCCAGGTGCTGGGCAATCGGTAGGTCTTCTTCCGTGATTTCGCCCGCCCAGTTTTGCATTAACTGTAAGGCTTCCTCTTCTTGCATGACGTCGATGGGCAATTCCTCCGCGCCGGGCAGGATGTTGTTTTGACGGCTGGTCACCAGCGCCAGGGATCGCGGCCCGCCAACCAGGAAGGGCAGGATATCGCTCTGCTGCCACGCATCATCGATGACCAGCAAACAACGGCGATTATGGAGTAAGCTACGCATACTGTGCACTGCAGCATCAAGTGACGGATAGGTGCCTTGTGCCAGCAAGCTGGGGTCTTCGAAAGCACGGCCCCAATTGGATAGTTTGGTCAGTAAATCAGCCTCTTGTCCGAGAGTTGCCCAGAGAATGCCGTCGGGAAATACTTGAGCCACCTCTGGATCACGGGCAAAAGCCGTTGCCAAAACTGACTTCCCAACAGCAGCAATGCCCCATAGAATAGCCGCCTGATGCGGCGGTGCCTCTCCTGCTTGAGAAGGCAATAAGCGATCTTTAAGGAAATCAATGGCGTTCTCCCGAGCTACATATTTTGGCGGCAAAAGTGGTGCTTGAAAAGGCACATTGGGCCGGCTGCGCGGCACGGGGCCTGGCGTCATCACAATGGGGGCTGCCCCATGCTCAAAGTTCTCCCGAAAGATCTGCTGTAAGTGCTCCTGCGAGAAGGAGCTATTGTCGATAGCCTGCAGCAATTGTAAGGTAGCACGTAATAAACGGCTACGGCCCACAGTTTCCTGCTCATGCGTTATGAGCTTGAGGTCGGCCTGCGACAAATGCCTCCGAGCCATACTTTGTAATTGCGTGACTGCATCGCGAAGCCCCTGGTCGGGATGCCCCGCCACAAAACTAACAAGTGCTTGCAGGACCCCACTCAGGTTGCCCTGTTCAAGCATGTTCCGCAGGTCTTGGGTTGTAGGTTGCATAGTAGATATTGGCAGTCATCAATCCGTGCAAATAAGGTAGTGAAAAATGAGTAAGTTGTAGCTGATTAATCAATGAACTGATAAGATTTACCACGACATGGAGCAAAGATTAACCATAGTAGGACTTGGTGTTGCTGACCTGCTTATCTCTACCGATTTCTATGTAAATAAATTTGGCTGGAACCGGCTTCCTTCCAGTTCCGATACTATCACCTTCATTCAACTAAATGGCATTCTGCTGTCCTTGTACCCACGCGACAAACTGGCCGAGGATGCTACCGTAGATCCTGCTGGAAGTGGATTTAAAGGTTTTAGCTTAGCCTATAATACCCGTACCAAAGAAGAGGTCGACACCCTAATCGCCGAGCTGCGAGCCAAAGGTGTTCGAATTGTCAAAGAACCGCAGGAGGTGTTCTGGGGTGGCTACAGTAGCTACATTGCCGATCCGGATGACAACCTATGGGAAATCGCTTACAATCCGTACCTGCCGATTGATGAACAGGGGAATGTATAAGAATCCAATATCCTTTCCAACCAGCCGTATTATACCATGAGTAATTCCTTTGCGATGCGCCCTTTCTTACAAATCGCGGCCATTTGCTCTTTTCTGGGAGCCATTACC
>SPJK01013702.1_pt1 | contig 39203 bp, 54 predicted proteins | sample 3741771 | NCBI WGS metagenome assembly SPJK01 (sample SAMN10925997, study PRJNA522277) | cold seep metagenome | isolation source: Elba SIP-enriched marine methane seep metagenome, extraction at timepoint T2 | place: Italy: coast of Elba, Mediterranean Sea
ACTGCTAATTACTTCAATACCAGCGGTTGTTGAGGCCGTCAACGTACTAATACTTGAAGAGGTAAAGTCATAAATACTGCTCACGAAGCCATCGTCTGACCATTGGAGTGCTGACCCTGTGGAACGGATACAGTAGTCACTAGTATTGAAACATGCTCCTTTGTTGTTTGTGTATGTCCAGAGACCACTAATAGTGTTCGTATTAGCCACTTCTGCGTATTCATTGAAAAGCTGAGGAGGGGCTGAGAAGATCACTGCTGTACCTCCAGCATGGGCGAATCGGTACGTAGAAGACGCTGTGTATGGGGTAAAAGGCAAAAGACCACGAGTACAACCTGAAAGGGTGGCCGTTCCATTACCGTTCTGAGCCACTGTAGTACATGAGGCAATTTCTTGCTTCTTAGTGCTGCCTGGCTCAAGAGTGATGTACAATGTGTCTGAGAAGTCAGAATCCTGCAATAATCGTCCAGTCTGTGGGATTGAGAGTGATTGTACAGTGATTGAGCCTGCAGAAGCCGTCACACCAGAGCCAGAAAGGTAGTAAGTTGCACCTGCGACTGGGTTAGTTGCCCCTAGCAGCTCTTCTTGACCTAAATCAATCTCCTCTCCAACACGGATGAGGTTCGGGTCATCAATGTGCTGGTTCATCATGATGAGATCAGAAAGCTTGACTCCTGCATCTTGTGCAATCTGCCACATAGTGTCCCCTGGCTGAACGGTGTATGCGTGAGCTGCCAAAGGGATAGAAAGGACAGCTATCGCTAGGAGAAGTGTTGTGATTTGCTTCTTCATAGATTATTGCTTTATGGTTATTGATCTACGTCTTGATATTTCAGCGTTTGAGCCGTGGCTTAGGACAGCCCAGAACTTGTCTACATCGTTTGTGTAAAACTCTGTCTGTAGCTCATAAAAGTCTTCCCTTGCTACCTCAAATGCGACTCTGAATCTGCGGGTGTTTGATGGCGGGTTCAGAAGGCCCCCGAGCGGGTTTACCGCCAATGACTGTTGCCCTAGTGAGTTTATTCCTACTTGTCCCTCCAGAATGTCTTCGTCTGACCCATCAATAAACTTTGTAAGTTCCTGCGTAGTCCCGTCAAAGTCGTATCTTAGTCTCATTTCAAAGTCTGTCAGCGATGGGATGATCTCACCCTCAACGTAGTACTCATCAAAAACTTTCAAGTCACCACGTTTTCCATAGTTATTATACGCGAAAATCGCTCTACATTCTATAGGCAGCTTATCTTCGTTCGGCATTCCGTCATATTGTCCGTCACTCGTGCCATCAAATAACAGAAATGTCTCAGGTACAGAGTTAGAGTGTCCATACAGTTGTTCTACATTATCAATCTCAATGAGAGCTAGCGCGGCAACAGGTAGTACCTGTGGTGGGTTCCAGAATCTGAACAGCTTCCCGTCTGCATCTTCCACAAAGTTGAGCATGTATACCTTTGAGCTGGACGGGGCAGTGTAATACAGAGTGTTCTTGTACCAGATACCGAAAGCGTTCGGTTTATTACTGTTGTCATACCAGTCTTCTCCATCAAAGTCTGGCTTGATTGGGTTAGAAAGTGTCTTAGGGTTGATACCTGTGAGATTGTTAGGATCTTCAATAGTACGCAAGGTAACCTCGTTCGTAAGGTAGAAGATAGTATTGCCTACTGGGACAATAGATTCTTGGTTGAGGAAGCCTTGATTCACTCCCACATCCAACCGCTCTATGTTTACAGTCTCTGCAAGTGACGATCCTACAGCAATTTGCTGGAAAACTGTCTTGAAAATGACTGATTTGCCTGCCCCAACGAGTAAAAAGCCACCAAGTGACACAATTCCTCTGGTTGGACTATCTAATGTAAGCAAAAAGCCTTCGCCAGGGGCACGTGGGCTTGAAAAGGTAAAATCTGTAAAGTCTGTGTTACTTGATCCAAGTGTTAGGTTGTCATCCTCAGATCCAATGATGACCTGGTTCTCATGATTGTGGATAAAGTGGTTTGTGCGTGATGCAGCAGGCGCATTGCTGTTTGTCACCACCTTTTGGGTCACAACTGAGTCAGCTGCCTCTCCTGATGGGTCTGGAGTCACTCCTGTGAGCGTTGTGGTGCCTTCTCCGCCTGTATATGTGTATTCAGTACCATTTATGATCACAACCTTGTCGCGGCCCGTGTAGAAGCGGCTAGCGCCCCATGAGGCTGTGCCATTCTTTGTAAGAGTGTTGGTCGTAGATGACGCGAGAGTAGTGACTGCTCCATTCCATTCATAGATGTTAGCGTCACCAATAACCATGAGACATAGATCAATCTTCTCTGTAGAGTCGTACCATCCACCATTTCCACCCTTTTGGATACAGCTACGGATCAATTCAGTCGTTGAGAGGCTGTCTAGCACACGCGTCCATGCATCTACGGTCACGCCGTCGATATCCTCCAGGTAAACCTCCAGTTCGTCGTCATACATCCTCATTGAACGCTTAGGGCCAGTAGAAGTCTCCCAGTTCCAAGCATTGCGAACCTGAGTGAGGGCTGTGTTGGCGGCTCCTAGTCTCGTATACCCAGCACGTGACTTTACCTTCTTTTGTTGATCGATTTGCACGTTTTTTGAGCCAGATACAAGCAGACGAAAGTCAGTATTACTCTCGTCCTTTGACGTCACGTAGCCAAGTGTAGATTCAGCTAAATTAAACTCCATAATACTCTAGTATCTGGTTTATTGACCAGTTGAACTTATAAATCCTATTTGTTATTGCTTTTTTTGTTGTGCCTAGCTCACGCGCAAGATCATTTATCGTCAACATGTTACCCCTGTATGGGAAATACCTTGTGTTGCACTTGTTCTGAGCTTGTTCCACAATAGTCGCCCACCTACAATTATCGCGCTCATAAATGCCTTTGAAGTCAATCCTGTCTATCTGTGTATTTTTTTCTCCATAACTTCTCACATGCTCAAGATAACTTTCATACATGTCTTCCTTAGACTTGTTAAAATCCAGCCATCTACCACACACCGAAACTCCTTTACCTCCATATTTAGGGTAACCAGTATGGTTTTTATTCAAACACCTACCACGCATAGAGTTCCATGTTTGGTAAAACCTTGTCCGTGACATTCCATGTGATAGCTTAGGCATAATTAACGATTAAAACGTCGTTCTGTAATAGAATTGCCGTATGATCCAACTGCTTTTACTGCCATGCTAGGATAGTCTGCTTTATACGACTTATAGAGCACTTTTAGCTATGAATTAGCCCAATCTAGGTCAAATCCACTGTCTTTCCCTTCAATTTGGTGTGCACACTGCTTGATTGTCTCTAGAATGTAGATTTGGATGGCATCATCGTCTAGTACTATCGTGTCGTCGTCGCTTGCGGTCTTTGTGATCCATACTCCGCTTGTATTCTTGAGGATGTACTTCGAGTAGTACTTGAGGTCAAAGTTGCGGCCTAGTGAACACAGGATATTGTCTACTTGGAGGTTGCTGATGGCTGCACCTACGTCAAATGTGATGCGAAGAGAGTCGGTCGTAGCAGGGGCTACCGTCCCAGACTCAGTTGCTGTTGCCCAAGGTACGCGGATTCTGTTCCAACCTACTTTGAAGGCTGTCCCGTCTGCTTGTGCAGTCTGAGCTACGCCAGTCCAGTAGTTGGTCGTGAGGTCATTGCCCCAGATCAACGTAGCGCTATTGAAGTCTGCCAGACCAGCGGCAGTAGGGATGTATAGCCACACAAAAAAGTCACCAACTTCGTCTTGCGTGGTGAGGTCTACAGCAGACATTGTGATGTTTTCAATACCGTCACCAGTAGCAGCGACGTCAAATCGCACTGATCCAGTGCCTGAAACCTTGTTTAGGGTGTCTGTTTCAACATTTGAGGCAGTAGCAACGGCACCCCAGGTGCCATTATCCGTAATACTGTTCAGCTCATTTACTGATGTACCTTTTCGGGCTCTCCAGTTGATTCTGATGATCTTTGAGCCCTCTGACCCTTCAATAGCTACGGTCTTCTTAGAGTACTCTTTGCGTACATCGAAGTGCTGTGACAGGTTTCGGTTTGCCTTATCGTTGTCATTGCGCCCGACCTGTGGATAAAGGTCCACCATCTTACGAAAATCAGACGGAAGAGCATAGTTATACACATCGTCGTGCACAGTGTTGGTCAGGGCAGCCACACGCATGGTGTCAATCGGGTCTACTTTGCGCAGCATTGTGTTAGCGGCCCGTTGCATTGCGGCCTCAAAGTTACGGACTTTGTTCAAAGATCCGCCATGTAATGCTGCTGAAATGTTATCTTTGAAGTCGCTGACAAGCATATTATTGGTTATTTGCTGGTAGTGCTAGTACTGTGGTCGTTCCTGCTGTCCAAGGGCTAAGTACAGCGGTGCACCAGCGGAAGTTAGCATCTCTGATCTGTAGTTGACGTACATCTGTAGAGTTTGCGAGGACAATCCCTGTATCACCGTCAATTGAAGCCCCGTCTTCGAGGTCAATAACGTCTACTACGTCCCAAGTGTTTGTCACAGACTTTACTACAGAGAAGTCAGGAGCACTGTCAGCCATAGAACAGGCAAAAGTGACTGTGCCGCTAGCTGATTGCGTAGCAAGAGTCCAATTCACGAACTGGAAGTCCTTTACGCCTACTGATGAGCCCGTAGTCGTCGCAGCGGCGCTAATCACTGTGCGTTGTGAGTTATTAAAACGTGATGTGCCTGCACCAAGCATATCGTTTGCGCTTGCTCCACCAGCTAATGCGGTGATGAGAGCGGCTAAACCGAGCAATACTTTTTTAATATTCATACTATTTGTATGTGATTTAAGTTAAAAGTTCATCCCTAGGGGCTAGTAGCCCCCAGAGTCAACCCTTAATTGCAGGCTGTAGAAGTAGCGTAAGAAGGCGTTGTGGTTCCAGAAGCGAAGTTGAGCACAGTGTACTCACTACCGTTCCAGAGACAAAGCTTCCCTGCGTTGACACCAATAGCTGAGCTACCAACCGCTACGGTTGATGTGCTTGAGCCGTTGATTACAGAAGCACTGAGAGCAGTCACGTTTCGTGAACCGTCAATGATTACTGTACCGTCAACTGCAATTTCACCACTACCTGTAATATTGAGACCATTTGGGAACCGTGTGTTAGCGACACCAAGTGATTCTTCACCTGATTCACCAGCAACGTCAAAGTTACAATCATTACAAGTTTCAATCCCGATAGGGAAAGATCCACTCAAGGCAAGCGCTGTACCAGCAGCGGCTGTAACCCCGAGGACTACAATTACTAACCAATATGGTAAGGATTTGATGTTGAGTTTTTTCATATCCTTGAAAGGTTAGAATAATTAGGTAGTACCGTTTGAACCAGCGTAAGCAGTCCAAGTACCAGGGTATGCAACTTCGTGGAACTTAGCAACGTACGCGTGAGTGTCATTGTTTGTTTCCATTGGAGTACGCATCATCATTTCGAGACCGTAGAATTCCTTACGGAGGATCTGGTGATCACGAGATACGATGTGGTATGAAGTAGCAGCGTTAGCTGATGGGTTGTTAGCTGAGTCAAGGAATACAGACGCACCAATACGAACTTGACCGTAGTCAGTGTCGAAGATGTTTACGTTGTTTTCAGCGCTGTTAGCTAGGAGTGAAGACGCCATGACTTCTTTAGCGGTCTTGTAGAGCAAGAAGTTGCTCATGAAACCTTCAAAGAGATGACCTTCTACTTCGCCATTCTGACCTGCTTGGTTAGCAAGTGAGTTGACGAGAGTCCAGAGGTTGTCTGGGCTAAGAGCACCAGTCTCAAGGTTGTCTACAGTGTTACCACGGAGTGATACGTGACTGTTAGACGCGAGAGGCTGTCCGTCTGGAGTAGTGAAGTTTGATCCGTCAAAAGCATCACCGTAAGTGTTGAGCAAAGCTTGCTCATCTTGAGTACGGCGAGCTGCGCGACCGATTTGGCGACCGATTTGGTCACGTTTACCGACCATGTCAGCACGGAATGCTTCGTCAGAGATAGGTACCTGCATGTACAACTTCTGTGAGTTTACAGTACGTTGGTTACCAATGAGTGATGATGTGCTGAGGAACTCTTCTTGTTCTCCTACAGCTTCAAAGTTTGGAATGCCAGAGTCTTCGTCAGTGATAAAGCTTACGCCCACTGTGTCTCCTTGGTTGAAGAAGAAGCCATCAGTAGCACTAACGTAGCCAGGTTGCATTTCGCGGGTAAATTCCTCGTAGAGTACACCGTCAATTGCGGTTCGTACTGCGTCTGGGGAGAGTTCACCTGCGTGTCCACCAGTTAGGTTCATATTAAACTATTTAATGATTCTATCTATTAGCTTACGTCGTGTCGGTATGCACGGTTGTCAACGATAACGTCGAGGGTACCCTTAGCGGTGTCACCGTCTACGATTTCGAGGCCAGAGGTATCAGCAGAAGCTGCGTCCTTGATGGTGTAAAGTTCACCACCGTCGGTACCACCAGTTGCATTGTAGTCAATAAGCGAATAATCTTGGATGATTGCCAAGAGTTCAGCTGCAGTATCAATGTTAGCTGCAGTTTCAGCACGTCCGCGGATAACACCAAGTTGTGGTACTGGGCGGGCGAGTGGTACTTCTTGCGCAACAAGTGTGCCAGAAGCGAATGGAAGTGCTCCTTTAAGAGCTACACCACCAAGGCGGTGAGTTCCGATCACTGGTGTGTCAGCAGCTGCAAGTACGTAAACGTTTGCAGAAGCTGCACCAGATGTTTGTGTAGCAACGCTGTGCATTGGCTCACCAGCTTCGAAGCGGGTAGCAGACGCAGCGACGCGTACAAGATGTGTGCCTTGTAGACCAAGGACTTCTAGATCTCCTCTCATATATTTTCTTTAGACTGTTTTTCCCGCGTGAGAATTGCAGGACAACTTTCAGTAGATGCCAAAAAGCGTACCGTGTTGCCACGGTAAGCCTTAGCGATTAGTTAAGACTTGGGTTAAGCCCTTACTACTCGAGTACTACTACTGCCCTTGTCTTTGACAAGGAGACTGCCATTCGGAAGTTTCTTCTCAAAACGCTTTGTGCTTGCGTTCCAATGGAAGCCAACACGTGCTAATTCGGCACTATCGCCAGCCGCAAGCTTTGGAGCGCTGCTAGCTGGAGGATCTTGATGTGTAGATGAGCCGTCGCTCGTTACTCCACCTTTTCCCTTTAGTGCTCGTTTCAGCTCTGCATTTTGACCAAGAATCTTCTTCTTATTGGCAATAATGTAGCATTCTTCGAGCTGCTCTTTGAGAGACAAATGAGACGGGAATGCGCGGTTTTTATGCATTTCGACTATCAACTCCTTCTCCGTACCTGTCTCTGCGATGGTGTCGGCGAGTTGATCAATACGATCTGACATAAGAGCTTTTCGCTCTTGGTCGCGCTGTTTAGCCAAGATGTCTTCTAGTTGGCGATGTGTGATAGGACGATCTTCATCGCCACTTTCCACTTCTTCAACCTCTTCAACTTGACGCTTCCTATCCCGCTTCTTGAATGCAAGGTCGGCCGCTGCCTTCTCTGCTTTCTCACGGGCCTCACGCTCTTTCTGGAGCTGAGCTTGTAAAGATTATGTAGACTCCTCTTCTGCAGACTTTTCTTCTGCTTGAGGGTTATCATCTGGTGTAGTAGGTACTACTTCTTCGGCTTCCAGTGGAGCCTGGTTTTCTTGAGACATAGAGTCATCTGGTACGAAGCCTCACAGTTGGCGCTATAACCCGACAGGGTATGTTATTTAACAATTTCTTTTAGCTTGGTTCGGATACAGTCGATTGTGTAAAGCCACAACTTACCTGCAACCATGTCCTGCTCTGTCTTAGAGCTCTCGAACATCGTCTTGTTAGCTTTGTATAGAAGGTCTTTTTGGATAACCTCCCATAGTTTTGTTTTAAGGAAAATCCTCGCTTCGGAAGTGATGAGCTTTTGCTCAGAGGGTGAAATTACTTTGTCACCGACTGACCACTCTCCTCTAATCTGTAAAATGTCATCTTTTCCAATGGTATTATACAAATCACTCACTGCCGTTGTCAAAACTTCTTCTTCTGTATAACCGCCTAGCTTTTTAATAATCCAGGCACGCATACTTATTTCTTAGCTTTCTTTGACTTCTTCTTTTTGAGAGATTCTTTCTTCTTCTTGATTTCCTTTACCATCTTGGCTTCCGCTTCCTCCATTTCAAGGATTTCACCATCTACCATTTCCACAAAGATTACTTCTGGCACCTCACGAGGCTGACGCTTTACAATGTCCCAGAATGAGCCGTTCTTCACTTTGATGCTGTCTTTGGTGATAAGCCCACCAAGACGGTCATACTCAGCAAGGAGAGCCTTGTCCCATGCTTCTTGAGCCTCTTTAGCCTTTTCCTTAGGGGCATTAACAGGGTTAGCCAGTTTCCCAGCCTTCACCATGTCTTGGAGTCCGCCTTTGAGCATGCCTCCACGTGCAAGTGAGCCTTCTACAGCTCGCTTGATCTTTGCCTCGTTCTCGAGGGTAAAACCTTCAATTTGCATATGCTTTAGATTACTTGACCATTTATTGAATTAGCGGTCGTCTTGTTTAATACTTGATTGTTCATTTGAGCTGCCTGTCCTCCTTCTGGTGCGACTGGCATGTTCTCTAGCCCAGGGATTTCCTCAAATTCTTCCTTCATGAGGCTTTCACCTTCGCTGTTGAAGTACACCTGCAAGAGCTTACGTGTCATAGCTTCTTGATCTACGAATGGATCGTTTGCAAGCTGCGCTTTGAGTGCTGACACAATTGGCTGCCAGTATTCATTGCTCTTGGTGAACATCTCTTCAATGTCTACCTTGGACAGATAGTTGAACTTAGCGAACATCTCAGGGTTGATCAACCGTACAGACTTGTCCTTGTCAGGGTAGTCTGTCTCCTCAAGGAGTTTGAGGCTACGACTGATACGCTCATCTTCTGAGAGCTCTGCGCCGATAAGCGACTCATCGAACTTGATCACTCTATCCGATATTTTACCATTATTCTTCTTATTCTCCAACAGGAACGTCTTATACTTCATGCGCATGCGTCCTCCTGTGATCTCTTCAACCATTGGGACGGTGATGTTGTTGATGGCGATATCCTTCATGAGGTCACCATACTGCACAATAGACTCTGCGAGAGCCTTACCGATAGCACCAATGCTTCGTTTAGCATTTGCTTGGGCCTGAGCCACGTTAAATGCCTTCTGTGATGAGTCTGGTAGCTGCCCAGCAAGGGTTTCGTTGACTGATCCCTCGCTCATAGACTTCTCAACCTCACGCAAGGAGTTGAACCCTGCAATGATGTTACTTTGAGGCATGAGTGGTTGGATCTTGGTGTCTGGATTGTCAAAGGCGAGAACAGCATTAGGGAAGATCACCGATGAATCCACCTGATCACTACCAGAAATGGCCAATGGCATCTCATTCTCTAGGACTGCACGGTTGAATACGATCTCGCTCATAGCATCATACGCCATGTTGTCCCAACCGAGAGCATTCATCATGCTCTTGTAGTAGAAGAAGTGCTCACCGATACGCATGTAGCCAAATGGCACTACGTTGTACTTAGGTCTGTTCTTGTTGTCACGGTGTCTAATTGGATTTGCTTCCACATCCTCCATGTCTCCCATGTATATACCGTTCACAAATGGGATCTCTAGATCACGTCTGCGGCACTTCCAGATCTCCTCTGCGACTACGTCATGGTGGTCTTCATCCCTAATGTCGTAAAATAAGCCGTCTTCATCGTTGTATATTGATCGTAGACCATCTTGCACGAATACCCAGTTAGGGTGCTCCCCATACTTAGCTTCCATGTCTCCGTAGCTCTTCCAGCCGCGTTGAATGATCACCTTCTGGCGTTGGATGTTGCGTTCGTAGGCGTTAGAGATAAGAATTTCAGTAGCACCAAAGATAGGAGCTTTGAATCCACTAAGCACATCATCAAGTACTTCTTTAACGTCATACTTGCCTTCTGCTGTCTTCTCTTTAATCTGCTGGTAAATCTCACAAAACTCTGCCCCTAGGTAAGTCACAGGGTTCTGCATCATGCCAAAAACTACCTGTAAAAAGGATGATTGGTAGTTTGAGTTAGTTGGTTGTGCCATCCATTCAATAATGTCACGCATGACTTCACTAAAGTCTTGGTCCACCTCATCATCTTCGTTCTGTGCAACAAAAAGAGGCAGCAAATAGTTAGCTGTCAGCTGTGCGTGCATGGCAATACCCTTGTTACGCGCCATAGAGCGGGTCCCACGCCACTTCCATGCTTCATTAGGGTCTTCAATATTCGTGTCAACGTAGCCATTAAACATCATCTGACCACGGTTCGTATCATCAATGACGCTGCGGTCGTTTAGCTCAACCCAAGAGTCTTGTAAGATACGCACGCCCTCATTGTAGTCTTTCTTCACCTCTCTGGTGATATCAACCACTTCCTGCGACGGCTGGTACGCAGATATTGGGGACTTTTTATTGATTTGTCCTATCATAGTTGGAATTTATTTGACCACCCCGACGTGTTTGTAGGTCTATATATTTTTACTTTACTACTCTTTTGTTTATCTACTGGCGAAAACTCGAACCACGCTCTCATAATCAGACAATCCAAGTCATCAGGACTTCTTCCTATGTTCTCCTTGATCACATCCTTAGAGACAAGGCGTTTCTTAGTGTCTTCGTCTGGCTTTGCGTCCTTTAGTTCGCTTAGCTCTTCCTCTATTGTCTCCCGTAGCGTCTCGTCCTCTGTATCTATGCGTATCTCATGTTTGTTCACTACGTCTGCCAGTTTCCAGCCGCATTGATCTTTGAGGGATCCGTAGTTGTCCTTTTCTGTTCTAAAAACTATCTTGCCGTTTACCATCTGTGGTTTAGCTTGGGCATCTTTCCGTTCAAGAGGGCGTGAATTGGCTATAAAGCCGTTGATTCCTCTCATCTGGTCAATGAACCCACCACCTATACCCACTTCGTCAGCAACGACGTGGCTATATGGGATCTTCTCTTCTGCAAGTATCTCTTTTGTCTTTGTAGCGGTGACAGAAGTGTCTTGCTTTTCCCATGTAATGATCTTGTAACAATGCCAACCTTTCCAAAGGTACAGCTTTGTTTTATCTTTTCCAAAACGAGCTATGTCAAGTATAGCATATTTGTCATCCGAAGCGCCAACTGTATTGGTCCAGATGTCTTGGATAGCATTACCAGGAACCAGGCACGCGTCATCATCGTCATAGTCCCAGTCTCCGCCTTTCAAACGCTGACGTGTCACCTTGTCACTAATCTCTGCTAGCGTTTCTCCATACTCTTTAGCCGTATGAACGTTGTCAGAGTACAGTGATTGGATATAGGCATAGTTACTGTCTAGCCTTCCTTCTTTCCATGGTTGCCAGATAGTACGCTTTAGCCAGTTCTTCTTAGGGTTACACGTTAAAAGGACCTTTGGGTGAAGGTCATACTCTTTATTCATTTGTCGTCCGACACGAGTCTTGAGCACATCGAACGCTTTGAATGCGATCTCACCTGCCTCCTCTAGCCAACCGCCTGTGTACTCAGTAGATCCAAATCTTTCAAAAAGCGGGTCACTTGGTACTTCGTTTACATCTAGTAGGTCGATCCTACTGCCGTTATAAAATTCGATGTAATTGTACTGCCCGTTGAGTTTCCAGTGGTTGTCTGGTATGTTGTGGTGCTTGCTCACCTTACGAAAGGTCTCGTAGCTGGACTGCATGAGGCGTTTCAGCTCCTTACGGCCGATAAACCACTTAGTATCAGGGTAGGTTTCGCACATGACTAGCAACCATTCAGCCCCTAGCCAGCTCTTGCCTCCGCCCGCACCTCCTCCGAAGAGGACATACTTAGTCGTCTGATCCAGCAGCCTCTCCCACGCTAGGTGCTGTTTCGGTAGAGGTTGTATTGTCGGTATCACTTGGTCTGACATAGTTGAAGCCTCCTAATGGTATAAGATCTTTTCCATTCTTACCTGTATTCTCAGTACGTTTAGAGTAGTTTTCTTTATCAAGTGTCTCACGGATAAATTCAGCTTCTTTCTGTACTGCTCTTAAAACTGATCCGTCTATCTTTCCATCAGGGTCTTGGAGTGGCAGAGAAAGTATCTCTTCTGCCCTTTGTTCAGCCTTTTTTAGCTTAGCCATCAAGCGCCAAGTCTTCATATTATCGTTCAAACTGCTGACGTTCTTATATGACCAGTCGTACAGAGTGCTTTCTGACATTCCGCTTTGCTTAGCAAAAGATGCTAAAGACCCGCCATCGACAACATGCTCCTCTATCTTCGCAAGGAGTTCCTTATCTAACATTGTTTCTGGGCCTGGTTTAGCCATACGGTATTTATGTTGTTTTACTGATTTGTAGCTTATGTATGATAGAAGCTATTTTGTCAGTCAGCAGCTCTCTTTCGTCTTCAATATCTTCTTGAACAATGAATCGTCTTGTGGACTTTACGTACAAAGGGTCAGTGAGCTGGTGAACCATTTCGTGAATGATTACTCTCTCAAAGTAGCTGTCCTTCTTCTCCTTTTTATCGTATGCTCTCTCGAAGCGACTACTGTACTGTATTTCTGTAATCTTGTAGGGGTAGACCAGCTTACACGCAGCAAACTCAGTTTCATCTGTTTTGACGATATTGAAGTCTGTGTCTGTCAGCTGTAGGATTGGCTTGTACTTGTCTATAACAGACTGTATGAACTCATGAGCTGTGTTCCGTTTCTTAGCCATATATTACTTTTTCCTGAATAGTTCAAACACTTCTTCTATATCGTTCTTGCCATAGTGTCTTAGTAGCATCTCCTTAGTCCGCAAGCGGTACTCTAGGGTGTCTACTTCTGCCCAAACGTAAGGTGTGTTCATACGCATTCTTTTCTCTCTTGAGAGCTGTATTCTGTTAGGTTTACGTCTCATACGGTTAGTTAGCCAAACTTCCGCTCTACGTACGTGTCGATAATCCTGTTAGCCTCTTTTTTTCCTATGGAGCTTTCTTCGAGCATCTCTAGTATGCAGGCAGTGCAAAATAGCAGGATGCCGTCATTATCCATGCAGCTGTCGCATGTTTGCTCGTGAAGTCCCATAAATTACTTTTTGCCCATTGCATATTGCTTGCGTAGGCGTACTTTCTTTCCTGCCTTCTTAGCAGATTTCTTAGCTTCTTCTTTTCCTTTCTTGGTGTATGGGAAACGTTTCCCTTTTACTACTGGCATATTAGTCACGGTTAAGATATGCAAATTCGTCGTCGTTAAATCCTCCAAGGGAGTCGCGGTAGGCTTCTTCTTTGCCTTCCTTAAGCTGTCCCTTATTTATCTTATCACTTATTACGAGTTCCATCAAAGCCTTAGCGATAGCGAACTCACCTTCACCTGGCATAGGATCGTCCACCTCAGCGGTGATGTTGTCTACGGTAATGAGATTAGCAACTACTTGTGTAGCGTGCTCTACGGCGTAGTAGATAGATTCTGTAGGGTCAATGACGTCTTTCCCGATTTCAATACCTCCTTCAACTGATGATTGGATCTGTTCATATGGGGCAAGAAGTGCGGGTCTAAGGATGCTATCTTCTGGGAGTTTCTCAGCAATAGTCTTGAGGCACATACCACCACCAGCTACGTATCCACCACGAAGTGCTGCCTTACAAGCGTATACAGCGTCTTCAATCTTGAGCTTACGGTACAGTGAGCTTGCTTGGGTGCTGTCTCCTACGCGGATTACACCTACGGCAGATGCCATTGAGGCGATGCGACGTTCTAGAAGCTTTTTGAAGTTCTCTTGCTTGGTCTCTTCGAGTTGTCCCTTTAGAGTTTCGAGGCGCTTTTGGACGCGCGTTTGTGGAGTTTCTGTTTCTAGCCCTTCCTCACCTTCTACTACAGGGTTTTCCATGTTAACAGTTCCTCGTCCGCCTGTGATGACTGCGTCTTCTTTAAGCTCAGTGTCCTTTACAACCAGCTTCTCAATGAAACCAAGGTCTGCTGGTCGGACGTTCTGTAGTTCGAGGCCCTTAGCCTTATCAATAAACTTGGCGTCACAGTATACAGCAAGGTCTTCTAGTTGATCAGTGCGTAGGCTTGGGATCTTGACTGGGTAGATGTAAAAGCCCTGCTTCATCGCGTTAGCGAAGTTTACAAGAACATTCTCACTGAACGATGGAGCTGCCACGATAAGTTTTGATGTTGTCTTGTTGATCTCATTGAATGAACGGACAAACTCACCCACGTTATCCATGGAGTAGTTAGTGAGGAGGATAGGGCAGTCTTCTGCTACCATCTCAAAACGTTCTGGCTTGTTGACAAATACTTTTGCCGCAGTTTTAGCCGCAAAGCGCATTCCTTTGTTGACTTCTGTCTCAATTACTCCTTTGTATCCTTCTACAACGTCAATAAAGCCGTCTGTGCCTACTTCCCATGCCATTTCAGCGATAATCTTACCAAGCTCTGGGTCTTCCACTGAGACAGTAGCGACATGTTCCAGGTCCTTGAGAGTTTTGATTTCCTTTGAAGACTTCTTGATCTCATCTTTCACTGTTTCAGCAGCTTCAAGAATCTCTTTGCGTAGTGCCATGGCACCCTTCTTTGAAGATGAGCCGAGGAGGCTTTCGTTTGAGTCAAGTTCAGCAAAGATGCTGTTGTACAAGGTTCCACCAAGGATAGTTGTACAAGTAGTTCCATCTCCTACGCGTTCGTTGGTGCGTTTACAGGTTTCACGGAAGGCGTGCGCTACCATGCGTACGAAGGGGTTTTGCGGCTCTTGGCACTGAGCAACGGTCACACCATCGTTGGTGATGCGTTCTCCGCGGTTCATGGTGCGGTACAAGAGAGAGTTTCGTCCCTCTGGTCCGAATGTAACTCGTACTGGCTCGTAAATGGCATTGACGCCGTCACGGATGGCTTGGCGTGCTTTATCTCCCGTAAGGGTGCGTGTAGGTCTTGGCATAACTAATGCTTAGTTAAATTATTTTATTATCTTTTGTAGACTCTGCTCCTGCGTGGTACGCAATTAAGAGTATATCAATGAGATGTTTTCTTCTAGTCCGTTCCTTTACCCGAGGGTTTGCGAAGTGGGCGATAATCTTATCAGCCTCTTTATGAGTCTTCTTATCTAAATCTTCCCACTCCTTCCGACAAAACGGTGTCCTTGTGTAAGTTTTGATAGCCTTGATGTAAGTTAGATCAATGATCATATGATGTATTATACCACAATCTGCATATTTTGTCTGAGTTATCCACAGATGTGTGTGAATCAGGTGTGTATATGTGGTATACTAGGATCGCTGTAAACAAAGGATGAGAGTTAATAAGCACTTTTAGAACGTGCAGTGTAGGGATGGGTCTTCTCATTCGCCCTACAGCACCCTCGCTTCACGTTCTGATGGTGCTTTTTATTTATACGCTATGATTTACGAGAAAGGTTCGTTCACTACCGTCCCGATAAAGATGGTCGAGGGGATGGACGCACAATCGCAGGTTGTGTTAATGCACATCTGCAAATATCTAAATGATGAAGGCTCTTGCTGGCCTTCCATGAACCGACTTGCCAAGGATTGTGGTATGTCTAGACGTACAGTACAGCGAAGAATTGACCTTCTTGTAGAGAAAAATGTGCTCTCAACAGAGAAAAGACACCGTGAAGACGGAAGTTACACATCGTCTCTATACAGAGTTGTGCTCTCCAGCACCCCTAGTGTCAGAGAGTCACTAGGGGTAGTGTCAGAGAGTCACATGGGTGGTGTCAGAGAGTCACAACATGAACTAAATCTAATAGAACTAAATCTAGATAGAACTAAACACACACGTGAGCTTGGAAAGTCTGGCGATGATGCAAAGAGCAGTAAGGCGACAAAGGTTAGTAGCGAGCAGAGCTCGCATGTTAATAGCATTATGGATGTTTTCTACACTATCAATCCATCCTTGAACTATGCCAATAAGGCTTCAAGGAATGCCGTTACCTGGATGGTGAACAAGTGGGGGGTAGACGCAACACTTCGTGCCGCTGAGTTTGCCTGTTCTATTCATGGGCAACCTTACTCACCAACGATCACAACTCCGTACCAATTAAAAGATAAAATTAGTCAGCTCAAGGCATACCGTGACAAACAAGAAAGCCAAGACACTGCAATCACAGTCATATGACAAAATACAGAATCAAGCTCATGTCCAAGGACGAGCTTTACATTGAAGAAGCAGAATACCAGAAACTCATTGCTTCAAAGGCAAAAGGCCTAGTGTTTATCAGTTCATTGAAAGGGACTGTGAACATGAACTCAGTAGAAACGATACTCCCAGCTGATCTGGTGCCAAAGGAAGAGCTTACAGAAGGCAGGCTTCATGATGGCACGCGCGTGATCAAGCAATTTGGCAGATGGGTAGACCAGGCCAACCCAAACGTCACACTCGATGCTAGTTACTACCCAGAGATCGCCACAGATGCAGTGGTTAGCCATGAAGACTATGAAAACGGTGTCAGGCCTGAGACTACAGCTGCTCTAGGACGTGGTGGGGTAAAGTCTATAGGTGAGCTACTTGGTGACGAATAGCTTGACTTACAACCCTATCACTGGTATAGTCATAGCATAACCAACAAACACTATGACACGTAGAGACCAGATAATGAAGATGAAGGAGGAAAACCCAGGGATTAGCCATTCAGAGATAGCACGCAGGCTAGGTATACCACAGAGCAACGTACCGAGAGCTATACGGAAAAACTGGCAAGGTGATAAATACAAAGGACTCGTACGAAGGGTAGAAGCGCTGGAAAAAGTTATCCACAATCTAGACTTGCAAGCTTAATCTACCAGTGGTATAGTATATCTGTAAGGCGATGAGGCAACGATCAACTGGCCCAGGCTAGAAGAACCGTTACCATACGCTGCAAGACATAACAGCTCAACATGAGCACAACACTTTAGTGGCGGCCTGCCGCAAGCGGGCCAAGCCACAATATATAAATCAGGGGATATGATTTTAGAAAAAACACAACGATTCCTCGCAGAGGCGATCGGAGAAGACACGCTCACAGACTGTGAGTACATGGAGGAGCAACATGATTATCAGCCAGAATGGTGGCAAAAGAGTGGGCAAACACTCCAAGCTACAGGCGATGTAGTGTGCAGCAAGTGCAACCATCGCGCACCTAGCAGTGTAATCCTATGATCTATACTGCAAAGCCATACCTCAAGTACAAGCCAGGGATTCACACAGCTGAAACAATCGGCAAATGGAAGAAGTTCGGAACCCATGGTGTGATCGGGCGTACAGCGACAAGCGTAGCAGAGTTTCTTCTTATACTCTCAGGCATTGTCCTAATTCCTTGTTTAATGGCATTTCTATGAAGGATAAAAGATACAAAGAAGTGGAGTGTGTAGAGTGCAAGAGAACAGGTGAAGTAACTAGACACCACGCATTACTACACAAAACCTTTGCCTGCTTCGAATGCCACAATAAAGGCATGAAAGGGCACGGCATGCTACGGAGTAAGGGGTTTAGAAAAAGCCCCGTACCACGTGAAGAATACGATAGAATACAAGAGGCTAACATGAAAAACCTATGAAATATTCAAAAACAAGGAAACTCAACCTTTCCCTGTATGGTGGTCCTAGGTTTGAAACTATAGATCTGTGCGTTGAAGGGTGTAGCTCTCAAGAAGAGGCTGATAGGGCCATCACTAATTGGTGCAGAGAAGAAGTGCAAAAACTTAGACCAAAACCTGAGAAAGCCAACAAAGGGTGCGTATGCCCATGCCATAAAGACGGAAAAGAGAAATGTGCTGCGTGTGAGGGGTTTCATGACATAGAGATAGATATTGATTCACTAATCCATTAAATAATAAACATATGGAAGAACTAACAATCCACGACGTAGACGTGGCCAGTAACGGAGACTTTTACAAGTTTGATCAGGGTGATAATACTCTTCGCATGGTATCTAACTTTGCCACAGTAAAGAAGTACTACGATGATGGAGAGTCATTGCGCTATGCTTGCTGGGCTATTGACCGCCGAGACGGAAAAATTAAGTTTGCAGAGCTTACTAACACTGTTATAAAAGGCATTAAAATCCTTGCTACTGGTGCAGATACTAAGTTTGATTCTCTCCCCCAATACGACTTCATTGTCAATAAAACAGGGGAAAAGTTAGAAACTCGCTACACTATCCGCGGGACTCGTGACGATATCCCACTTACACCAGAAGAGGAGAGTGCAATCAGTGAATTGCCGAAAATTGCAGAAGTGGCTAAAAAGATCTCTGATGCTGCCGAAAAGAAGTATTACGAAAGTAAGCTGCCTGCAAGTTCAGCAGACGCAGTACGTGAACAATGGGGCACAAAGGAAGAAACAAAGGTTGATGAAGTGATGAACGCAATTTAGTAAAGGCAGCTGTGCTGCCTGGTGTAGAGAGTCCGTGCGATCATCCCCTGGCTCACCACCTCCTACTTTCTACACCAGATAGTACAGCTGTAGGTTTGTATCATCCCCACCAACAACTTAGAGATGCCCTCTATAGTATGGTTCACGACAGGCCTCTGGGGGATGATATAAGCCTATATATGAACAAGGAGACACTACAACTTACAGCTACCAAATGGAACGGTAACAACATAAGCGAAATATTTGACCTATGTGACTCACCATACGCAGCCATTGATAGAGCCGATAACGTTCTCAAGGTCAAAACATGGCAGGGAACCCTCGAAGTAAAGCCCAACCATTATGTAGTACGAGACGTACAGGGTGGCATCATGACAAGTGAGCCAGAAGCGTTTGAGAGTAACTACCGAAAAGTATGATCTTTCAATGCCTGTCACTGGTTTACGGAATGATGTGTCCAACCATAGATACAGTTAAAAGTGAGATAGAGAAGCAAGCACAGGTATACGCTGTGAGCCCCAAAATAGCCCTCAGAATAGCGGAAGCCGAATCTTCGTATAAATACTCAGCTCGTAACGTAAACACCAACAGGTCGACAGATTTGGGCATATTCCTAATAAACAGCATCCATGGCATAAGTGATGAGTGTAGACTCAACTATATGTGCAACATCAACTGGTCAATACAAAAGATGAGCAAAGAAGGCTACGGGGCTTGGTATTCATCAGCACATAATTGGAAATAATATGGCAAAAACAACGCATGGAATGTTTGGGGCACGCTTTTACCGAATCTTTTGGAAAATAAATGAAAGGTGCAACGATAAAAAACACCCATACTACAGACACTACGGAGGGAAAGGAATCCGTAACGAATGGAAAAAGTTTGAAGACTTTATGAAGGATATGCATAAAAGTTACGAAGAACATGTGAAAAAGTACGGCACAAAACAGACTACAATAGACAGGATTGACAACGACAAGAATTACAGCAAAGTAAATTGTCGCTGGGCCACCTATCCCGAACAGATTAAAAATCGAAAGTTGGTTAAAAAGTTGTACGAATACAATGGAAGTAAAAAGACCTTTGAAGAGTGGAGCAAGATATACGGAATGAAGAAAGATACATTAAGGTGTAGGGTGCAAAGATATGGGTGGGACATGCAAAAAGCATTAACAACAAAAGTGGTGCCTCGCAGAGGTAAGTGTAAATAGTATGGATAAGACAACCCTAGACACAATCGAACAACAGTTCACTGAGTGGGTAGAAAACAGACACGCAATATCGCCACACATATGGATGGATGCAGCGCAGAAGATTAACACTTTACTTGGTGAACTGGACGACCGCTGCATAGACGCACAGATGGACTTTAACAGGATGAAGTCTGCATACATGGAAGATGGGGCCTCAGCCGCCAAAGCAAAAACTATGGCAGAAGCAGAAAACGTGTACATGGTGAAATGTAAACTAGAAGCAAGACGTGACCGCTTTGTAGAGTTTATACGCCTCGCAAAGATACGAAGTAGGATCTCAGATAACTTATAAGCATATGAACATAGAAACAAAAGACAACTACCTAGGAAAGCTAATTTTAGCTAACGCCATCAACTTACTTATACGAGGTTATCAAGAACTACACGGAGATATTGACGAGGCTCTAGCGGTGCTGATCGAAGTTCACGATGATTACAAAACTGAGCTACAAAAAGAGGGTGATCTATAAACATATGAGAGGGCTAAAAATAAGCGAGGAAATGGCGCAATGGGTGTTTACCAGGCATCCATACGCTCAAGGAGACAACACCAACTACCTGATAGCTTTTATAGACGAGGTCTGCGAGAGTAGAGGCCAAGAAAAGATGCCAGATCACATACGTGAGATCATGCAGCAGTACAAACCAGAAACGGTTATGCGTAAGAGGAGGGAATTTTGTGAAAGCACGGATGAACAGTACGTGAAAGAAGAAGAAATGCGTCACGACTATTCACCAGTTTCACCATAATATGAAGGCACGAGGGCAAGTACAACAGAAGAAATGGCGAGAGACACAGAAAATAATTGATAGCGACCCCTTTTTCAAAAAGTGTGCGTTCTTTGATTGCGAATGTACAGAAATAGAGATTGACCATGTGTGGACAGGGATAGGCCAAAAACAGAAGCAAGACTGGTGGGCTGTTATACCCTACTGTTACCCACACCACAGAGGAAAGCTAAGAACAAAAGAAGTGCAAGAATATGGCCAGTGGCTGTCCCTAATGAGAGGATTAAAACTAGCAGAACAAGAATATCCGAAAGAAGTACCAGCATGGCATATAACCAAGGCAAGGTTAGACGCTAAGTTTGTAGGCAAAGAGCCAGAAAACATGACAATTATATTATGAACTACCACGATAAGATAGAAATAATCACTAAGGACGGCGGGGACTACATAGGTTACTTCGTAAACAAGGACAAAAGATACGTAAACATCTCACTGACGAACGTAGATAAACCTGTGATAGGCGTGAGCAGAGGAAACATTGTTACTCTTAAGCGCCTACAGTATGAACAAGATTAAAGAGACTGACATACAAAGTGCCATCCTCGACTTCCTTAGCTACAATAAGATATTCGCCTGGAGAAACAACAATACACCCGTATACGACCCAACACGTAAAGCGTTCAGAGCAATGCCTAAAGGATCGATCAAAGGAGTGGCGGACATACTGGGCATACTATCTGATGGCAGAATGCTAGCGATAGAAGTGAAAAGGCCTAAATGTTATGCAAGCAAGGTACAGAAGGAGTTTTTGACAAACATAAACAACAATGAAGGCGTGGGGTTTGTTGCAAAAAGCGTAGACGATGTTAGAAACGTTTTAAATATATAAATATATGAGGTGCCCAGACTGCGGAAAATCAATGCCACTGAGACGACTGCACGATAAGTGGTTCCTCATGTGTGGACGGAAGCACTGCCACGGAAAACACCAGGCAGACAGGTGGGGTAACCCACTAGGAGTGCCCATAGACAGGCAAGGGAGAAAAAAGCGCTACTGGCTTCACAAGAACCTTGACAAGCTGTGGACAAACAAAGACATACAGAAAACTTGGCTACTAGATACAGTAGGCGAAAAGCATATCTCTGTAATGGATCATAAGCAACTGGACAAGTGCCAAAGGAGTATAAAAAAGTTCCAAAAAAACAGACAAAAGGCAGCCTTATACAAGATGAAGATAGAACTGGAAGTTGACGTTGCTCGCATTATTAGATCGTTTAAGATGTACGTAAAAAACATTTCACTAAAATAGTATGGCCCACAAAAGACCAGTAGGATACGGGAACAACGAGTGGGCGTACCCGTGTGACCTTTGCGGCATAGATACCGAGAACATAGACGAAGACCTTGATATTATTTGCGATGAATGCAAAAAACCAAAGCCTGGCTGGCACTACATACGTTGTATGAAATGTCAAACAAACATAGGCGAGATGAGGCACTATGGAGGAGAAGAAGAAATAAAAGTGTGCGCTTATTGTGATAAGGGGTGGAGAATGTGCCAAGACTGCTTTAATAAAGATATAAGATTATAAATATATGCAAGAATGTAAAGAATGCGGGGCTAAAGTTGCCCCAGTACACACAATAAGCAAGGGTGGTAAGCTTATTTGTTCAGACTGCTACGCAGAGTGGTGTGAAGTATGCAAAGGGCCTATGTGTAACGGACATTAATATGGGACAAAGAGAAATAAAATTTAGAGCGTGGGATAAAGATGAGAAGAAGATGCTAGAAGTAGGGATGTTAGGAATAAACTTTGCAAGAAGTCACAGGTCAGAAATGCAAGATGGAAGTTGGTCAGTTGGGACAATGGACTCTGGGTTAGTGCTTATGCAATACACAGGACTCAAAGACAAGAATGGTAAAGAGATATATGAGGGGGACATTTTGGCGTACTGGGATAACTCCCTAGATAGCTGGGACACGTATAGGTGTGATGACTATGACCAAAGAACGCCCCCTGTAATTCTTGAGTGTGTTTACGAAGGCTTAGCGTTTGTTTTTAAAAGCAAGGAAGATAGTAGAAGTTTTGTAGATGAGTGGTGTGAAGTTATTGGCAACCAACACGAAAACCCTGAACTACTATGTCAGTAGAACAATGCCCCTTATGCAAACAGCTCTACGGCTTCCATGCTGATGGGTGTGATAATGAATAACTACTGAGGGCAAACCAAGGGGGCGCGTACCGTCACTTTTACCTAGTAAAACAGGTATAATCATACCTAAATTATATACATTTTATATCTATTAACTACTATGACTACAGATAAACATATAGAGGAGAAGTTGGGAGAGTTTAGACAGGCACTTCGTGAGCAATATGAGGGCATTCTCCCAGAGGAGGTGTTAGCAAAAGGCAACCCATGGTTCGAGAACTTCATTACCCAAACAATAAAAGAAACAGAAGAGAGAGTGAGAGCAGAATATAACAAACCACGCACCTAAGCGTGGGGAATAACACCCAATAGAGCATATTGTGCTGGGGATGAGGCGGACAGTGAGCCGTGCGGGAACGCGAAGGTATCTATTGTCCCAAGCGAGACCCTAGAAAAGCGGTATGGGTGCCTACAGGTCAAACCCTGTCTTCCTCAGCACCGTGTGCTTTATATAACAAACCATCTTAACTTATAACTATATGAAAGCAACAGCAAAATTCAAAAACATGAATGATGTAGAGGTAAGCATTACTCTGTCTATGACACTGGAAGAGTGCAGAGCGCTTACTGTAAATATGGAAAAAAACAGGACATGGCCCAACTTTCAACTTGAAGAAGCAATAAAAGATGTTGTGCACAAGAAGCTGGACAGCATTGCATACACTGATGTGGATTAACTTATAACTATAAATGTATGAAGAAGACAAAAGTCTTAGAAGCTGGATGTATGCTTTACAACAAAAGCTCATTTCCATGGAGGTTGTTAGAAACAGGAGAGTGGCAGTTATTGCTAGATTTAGGTGATAATTTAGAATGGGTTGGCATGTTTAGTTTAGAAGACAGAGTGCCTAAGTCACAACTAACCTCTTCCTAGTGCCTACTTACCTAGGTACTGTGGAGGAGATTAATCCTCGTAAGTAATAGCCGTATGGAAATGAACAAAAAAGGGTCAGTCGAAGGGACTGCTCTAGGTGTCTTCACTCTAATCATCCTTGTCTCGCTAGTACTAGGTGCTATGTGGGGGCTCCCAAAGTACAAAATATACCGTCTTGACTTAGCGGGACAGGCCAACCTTCGCCAACAAGAGTGGGAAAAGCAAATCCTTGTTGAACAAGCAAAAGCTGAAACAGAGGCAGCAACCCTAGAAGCTGAGGCAGAAGTGGCAAGAGCAAAAGGTGTAGCAGAGGCTAACGAAATCATAGGTGACTCACTACGTGGGAATGAGGTGTACCTTAAATATCTGATGGTACAAACACTCGAAGACCAGGATACACAACTTATCTACGTGCCTACAGAAGCCAACCTACCAATATTGGAAGCTAATAGAAACTAGCACCCCCAATCACCCTATAAGTCTATTGTAGGGTGGACTGGAGGATGTTAGATGAAGATAGTCGCCTACCTGTTACTAGCACTACTAGTGCTCATTGGAGTGGTTGTCCCTAAAGACGACCAGGAGGATGAAGATGATGGAGAAGCGTGAAGAGAAACAAATGTACTGCGGAAAGTGTAACCGCTACAGGTGGCACATCTTCAATGGCAAGTTCGCCAAACGGATCGAAGCCTGGGCCTGTAGGTTCTGTGGCAAGATCCAGCAGCTACAGTTCATGCAGGACATCTAGCGCCTTGGGAGGGGCCTTATACCTCCCGCATATTCCTAATAGCTACTATATGTATCACAAACACCTTTTTATAGAGAGCGAAAACGGAGACGTGTTATTCTGCAATGGCTGCGGAAAGACAAAAGATATACATTTACACAAATGGAAGGAGAAGTCTGAAATTATAAACGATAAAAGGGAAATAAAGGGTTTTATCTTAATATGTACACTGTGTGGGGATTGTAAAAATCATTTTGTTGAATAATAAATACTATGGGCACATTTGAAACAGTTCTATCAAACTACGACAGATTACATACATTTATATTGCTCTACATAGCACTTCGTGTTACGTTTAGAAGGTAATATGAAAAGAACAGAGGACTAAACGTCCTCTTTTTTGTACGCAAAAAGCACTAGTGTCGGGTTGCTAGTGCAAATTGCGGCCAAGACGGGCATAAGTAGTATACGAAACTGTTGTAATTTTACAAATTATGTTAAAATACAGGCATGTAATCTACGCCAAACTAATAATATATCTATGTACACCGACACACGTGGTTTGATAGAAGCGATCCCATCGGATACTAGAGACTTTATTTTTGGCGCAGACAAAGAGACACCAATGCCGTACGACTCACTTGCAGTTGATAGGGATTGGTCGAAACATCTCCCATTGCACGAAAAGCAGTACAACAGAAAGTTTGACACTTACGGATGCGTGTCGTTCTCTGCTCTTAACTGCATAGAAACAATGGCAAGAAAACGTTTCGGATACAACTGGAACCTGTCAGATAGATATATCGTTGTGGCAAGTGAAACTAGGCCAGGATACGGAAACTACCTGCACAAGGTTGCAAGCACTATCCGTACCCGCGGTGTTATAGAAGAAGAGGAATACCCGTTCCCAATGAACATGTCCCTCGATGAGTACTACGCTAGTATCCCTCAAGAGCTGCACTCAAAAGCACGAGAAGCTACTAGGAAGTTTGATTTTCACTACCAATGGGTAGACTGGGCAGGGGTAAATCCTAATAAGCTGTACCAAGCACTACAATTTGGGCCTGTACAGTGTACAGTTGATGCGAGAAGCATGGCGCAGAACAAGAAAGCAACAAGGACAAACCATGCAGTAATGGCATACAAGGCAGTAAAACATGAGTCAATATCCTTTTTTGATCACTACCGAAGATCCCACACGGTAGACTGGGATCATTACATTGGCTCAGCAATGAGATTTGATATAAGCAAAAAGAACTATATGATAACACTTGCAAAAGGCACAGGATCAGATATATATGCCCTAGGTAAAGACGGTAAGCTATACAGGGTTGAAGACTCTATGGCAGCACTGCAAGCTGGAGTGGTGGCTGGTTTATGGGATGGGAACATCAAAGATATGGACGATGACGAGATCGAGGAAATGGAAATTGCCGCAACAATTAATCTATATAAATCTCTTAGAGAATAACTATGAGCAAAATGAAGAAAATGGGACCAGTAAAACGGTCTGCTTGGAAGGTATACAACCAGGTATATAGCCTGTGGACAACTTTTGTAGGCGAGCTAAATAACACAACCGCTCCAGGCCTGCTGCCACATAGAGAGGATAGCCGTGACTTTGGCTATAATGGTGACGGATCAAAGGATGTGAACTATGATCCAGCCAACGACCCAGTAGGGTCACAGTGGCGGTTTCTCCAGATGCCGTTCAACTGTTGCGTGTTCGCATCAGCTGTCATGGCAGCTTCATGGCAGAACGGTGTGCGTTTTTCAGTACGATGGATGGTAAAGCTAGCAAAGCGAGAGGGGTACATTAGCGGAAACGGATTCAGCTTCCTGCGTGCTCCTAAGAAGTTAGCCCGTAAGTACGGTCATCTGCCAGCACATTACATGCCCGATACTATCGGTAGCATGACATGGCGCGAATACAGCGCATGGACAAGCGAGGACGAAGAGCTTCTCGAGGTCGCAAAACAGTTCCGCATAAAGGAATACCAAAAGATCAACCGTACATCAGAAGCCAAGAAAGCGCTCAAACAAGGCTTTTGTCTCTGTACTGGTAGTAAGTGGTACTCTGCCATGAATTACCTTCGTGGGTTCAAAGCATTGGTTGCCAGAGGATCATACATTGGGGGGCATGCATACGCAGATACATCACATGAAAATAACTACTTTGTCACAACGAACTCATTTGGTCGTGATTGGGGCAGAGATGGCCAGGCGATTGACCTGGGGCTGTTTGAAGCACAGGATTACTCGTCTTACATTGAAGCTTACATCGACGTAGAGCCCCTAAAATGCCACGTAGCGAAGGAATTTGCTGGTAAGGCGGTAAAAGGTACAGGTGCAGCTATTTACGTGCTAGAAGACGGTAAAAAGCGCCCGTTTGCCAAAGAGAGCCAATACAACGCATGGCTCAAAGACACTAATAACGTATCATTCATCCCTTTACGTGATCGCATTCTCAATGCTATCCCAGAGGGTAAACAAATGTAATATGAAACTTGCAGAGAAATATCCAATCCTCGCATCGTCAGTTGACCCAAAGAACGTATCATTGATGATTAAGGGTGTATCCAGTTTGGTGGCGTCAATTGCTGTCATCTCTGGTGTAGAAATTGATCAAACTAGCGTAGAAGGCGCACTTGTTAGTATTTGGGCTGGAGTATCTGGCGCAGTTGCTCTCATTGGCCTTCTGCGTAAGTTTGTGAACTAACAGCAAGGTGCTTGTGAAGGCGTGCTATGGACACGCCTGATTAAAAGCCTACTGTAGGTACATAAAAACAGCCGTAATTGGCTGTTTTGTGTTTCTAAGCCATGTTCTTGAATCCCTTTGGCTTTGCCTTGTCTTTGCGTTTTCTGAGGATAATTCTGAGCCTCTCACCTGTTGACTTGTCTGATGGCTTCCTGCGCCGCAGGGTATATTTCTTTTTCTTAGGCATATTATTCTACTACTTCTAATACATAATCACCGCCACTCAATGAGTTTTGTAGTGACTGTAACTGATTTCTGGCCCCAACATCTTGCTGGTAATTTGACCACAAGTTTGCAAGGATCGTGGCACCGATGACAATCAGACCTATAATTAACTTTTCAATTACCTTGGCAGTCGTGTTATTCAATTTATCGTGTACGTCGTTTAGATGATCAACTTGGCCGCTCAACTTGTTAAGAACAGTAGTGATTGACTCTCTGTCTTCCTCTAATCTATCGACTCGGCCATTAGTCTTTGTGGTTTGTGCAAGTATTTGCTTCTGGACAACCTCAAACGTAGCAAAGCGGATCTCAATACTTTGTATGGCATCCCTGGTTTTTGGTGACATTTCTGGGTGGAGAACATTTATACCGTCATCCTTAGCTTTTTGCCATAATTCGTCTGGTGTCATATCCAAAACAAATTATGCGTCTGACGCGCTAGTAAAGTCGTACCCATTGAGGCTGGTTTGCTGCTTGACCCAAGCATACGCCTGTGAGAGTGGTGAGTTGCCAACCTTCTTGAGTTCGGTCTCTGACAGGTATGCAGCTGTGTCAGTTTCTGACATCTCTGCAGTGAACATATCAACGGTATTAGATGGGTTGTTCCCGTCACGCGCTGCGGCGTCAACCCAAATCTGCACATTTACTTTTGACTTAGGTGCGCTAGGATCCCCAGTTGGTACTGGTGTTCCAACCTTTATATATGCGGCTGAGTGGGTAAGCCCAGCTGCTAGCTCTGGTGTATGAAGTGTTGCTGTTAGTGCCATATTATACGAATATTTTGAATAGGTTTAGCATGTCAGCAGTCACCTTGTTATCATTATCGAGCTCTTCTAGCACCTTCTTGACTAGGCTAACTTCTGCCTCAGTGAACTCGACCTCTTTCCCTGAGTCCTTTTCAGCATTCCAAGTGAGTTTTCCATCCTCAGTGTTCTTGATTTCAAGCTCAGTAGCTTCTTCTTGGTCAAATGATATCTTCTTGGTGAGGTCTTGGATGGCGAGCTGTTCGATGAAGCTAGCCTCTTTAGGCATCAGTGTTGGGAGGATAAGGCGTTCAAGGGCCTTGAGCGTTGCTTTTTCCTTACTCATATGAGTTTGTGTTAATAGTGCTATTAGTATACCAAATAATATATATGTCCGATAGGTATTAGCCTACGACAAGTAACGAAAACTCTACAGAAATATCGTCAGTTGCGACAGCAGTAACCCCCATAAATCCAATATCACATGGTCCAACAAACGGACCTTTGGGGGGAATCGAAGTAAGGACGATCCCACCTGCCACCCCGATTTCTCTCTGGATCAGCCTAAATGTTCCTGTATACGGAGCAGTCACATCGTCTGCACTTCCACGATAAAAGAAAAATACATCCGCTGTCTTACCTGAGTCTGTAAAAATATTTTTAGACAAAAGATAAGCAGTTTTTCCAGTTGGCACGCTGTATACACCAATCAAAGATTGGCCTAACGCAGTGGGGGTTATGGGGATGGAGGACCACACAGTGCCTCCCCCAGATGCCTGTATTGTAAGATTGCCAGCATGGCTTGCCGCAACATCGGTAGCGTATGTACCAGATTGTGAGACATACCACCTGTATAGTCTTGTAAGGTTGGTCCCCAGTGCTACAGCTGTAGTTCCATTTGGAACAACTGTCTGCGTTACCTCGTTCCAATTACCATCAAGACCTTCCACTGTCACTTCTCTTGCTCCCGTGCCAGCAACATTGTCATTCGCATCATCACTTACAAGTTCAAGTGCCTGCGCCGTTGTGGGTGTTTGATAGGTTCCAGAGTTTGTGATGGGCTGGAGCGTGGTACCGACTAGCGAAGCGCCAAACTTATTAACAATTGCATGGTTTGGCACATTTCCTTGCGCCACTTCAATTAAGAAGTCTCTTGTAAACTGTCTACTCATATAGTTTTATTATTAGTACCAACCCTCGGTTGCTTCGTAAGTAATGATTAGTGACTCACCATCATTTAGGGAAAAGGCTGAGTTTGCTCCAAGTAGGTTTTCGGCACCGTTTGGTGTGACTTGGGCTTGGTTGGATGAGCTCCCAACATTTATTATACGATACGTTGTCTTGGCTACACCAGCAGGTAAGTTGACAACTACATCAGCCGAATCAGTATCAACAAAGATCTCGTGATCAGTAGCGAGCACTGTATACGGCGTAGCGGTTACCCTTGTTACGTTTACCAGACGCCCACCGTTGGTCTCAAGGTTGTTACACTCAAGGCTGTTGTCACCTGTAGTACCTATAAGCACCTTACCAGAGCCTGTGGTGTCAGGGTCTATGATCATATCGGTACCATCATAGTACATCTGTGCGTCTCCACCCGTAGCGGCCCCAAAGGTGACCTCAGATCCAACACCATCACCATTTAAGAAGATACCACGGTTGCGCACCCCACCATTGGCAATATTTGCCATGTAAAGGCCGTAATGGGTGTTTAGTTGGCCTGAACTCACTGTTGCTCCCTGAATGTTTAGGTGGATCATTGTGTCGATGAATTCACCAGCTAGGTTTGCAGTAGATCTCAAGGTGCTGTAATTGCTGATTTCTCCAGTACCTCCACCGCCATTATGGATCCCAACAAAATGATCCAAAATAGAAATGACAGTGGTATTTGCATTAGAGATTGTCTCTGTGCTCGAATAAAATGGCTGTACGGTAGTGATGTTTCCAGTGCTAGTCATTCTGAAGTCCATGAATGACACAAATGAGCGCAACGAGGTAAGTGTGTTTGCCCCATGACGAGCAGACAGACTTCCTTCAACAGCACCAAGCTCGGCTCCTCCTGTGACACTGGAGAATGCCCCTTGGAAACGGAAGATATTTTGAACTGCAGTAAGGCTCATGCTGAAATTAGCAAAATCTACCGCAGCTTGACGAGACGAATCAACACCTTGGCTTGTCAACACAAGTGCTCCCACCTCGTCAAAGTTAGTAAGCACAGACCCACCACTATTCTTAATTTCGAATGTACTTGCTGTCTGGCTCGCTGCTGCTTGTGCTGTGAGTGGTACATCTGTGGCCGTTGGAGCTAAGAATAGACCTGTACCTGCCTGTATGTTTGCATCACCAGCTGTCCCAATGTATACGCTGCGCCCTGTAGCGCTCTGTACGTCTGGGTCAATAATTATATTAGATCCGTCGTCATAGATCTTTGAGTGGCCGTCGATAGATCCACTAGTTCCTGACCCAAAAGCAATTGCCCCACCCACTCCATCACCCTGTAGCCATATAGGGGTATTGATGCTAGTACCAAAAGTAAGATCCTCACAGACGAAACCACGGAGATTTGTTGTTGTCCCTGTACCAGTACTAAAATTAGACCCATCAACCATGCTCCCCCACGTGATCGACGTAATATCCTCAGTGTTTAATTGAATTGCAGCAACGTTAAAAAACGTCATCGAGGTAATAGTCTGAGTAGCTGTTGATGTCGATAGATGAAACGCATCATAGTGAGCTACACGATTAACGGTACCTGCTGTACTACGAACAGAGGTCCTTGAAGAAAAAACCTTTACATCCGTCACACTACCACCCCCCATGCGAATCTCAACTGATGCGCCAAATGCAGACGCTGTGGTTACGTTATTTGTGGAGTGTCTAATAGAAAATGATCCATCAACCGCCCCAAACGTAGTGTTATTATTCGCATTGAAGAACGACCCCTGGAACCGAAAGATGTTAGTAGTACCAACAATGTTCATGCCGAAATCTGCAAAATCTACTGCTGATTGGCGTGAGTTTGCGCCTTGCTGTGTGAGGATGAGGGCCCCGAGAGGGTCAAAGTACGTTCTTGCTGTACCGCCACTGTCACGAATTTCCATGACGTTTGCACTCTGGCTAGACGCATATTGGAGGATCGCAGTAATGTCAGTAGCAGCTCCAGATACTGCGTGAAGATGTGCAGCGGGGGTATTGATCCCAAGGCCAAGATAATCATTTGTATCATCCCAGAAGAAATTTGTGTTATCCTGGGCAAGAACACCAGCTGCCCCAGCAAAAAGGACAGATCCTTGTGTAGCGCTTGTGATAGTGTCACCAATTGCAATCCCTCCAGCGGCATCGATAGTGATACCATTCGCGTCACTAGAAAGGGTAATATTAGTTCCAGCCACCAGAGACTTAAACTCTAAGTCAACCCCGTTCTTTTGTGCAAAAATACCCTCATCTCCTGTGAGATTTGAGGCTGTATTTGCTTCGGCAGTGGTTGCTATGGTTATGTCATTGGTATTTTCAGTGATTGTCATCCCTGTGCCTTGAACAATGCTACGGAACTCTAAATCGACCCCTGTCTTTTGTTTAAATACGTTTGAGCCTGTGCCTACGTTAGAGGCGGTATTTGACTCCCCTGAATCTGCAATTGTGACTGTAAGATCACGACCAGAGCCAGTCACTGTTACGCTGTTCCCTACAAAGTCAAGTGTTTTCGTGTCTCTTTGTACTAAGACACCCTCATCTAGCACTCCAAGGCTGCCGCCACCTGCATATTGCTTGGCTTGTTTGTCTAGGTTCGCCAAAGACTTTCTAAGCCCCTTAATGACTCCGACATCTACCTTTTCCTCTAATGTATTGAGTTTATTGGCTATTTCAAGCGGATTTTCGTACTTTGCGACCTCTTTGATCTCATTAGTAACCTTTGGCTCGATTATCACTTCTCTCTTTTCAATAACCTTTTCAACTACTGGCACCTCAACAAGGTTTGCGATGTCTTTTTTGTCGTTCTCCGTGAGGTTATAGTCCTCTCCATCCTTTGGAAGTGGATAATCCTTACCAGCCACAGGCTTATCACCTTTTTCCCCCTTGTCACCATCTTCACCTTTTGGCCCAGGGGTGAGTGAGATATCACGTATTTGTTCTTGTATATTTTCTTCCAAAACATCCAAATCTATCAACACCTTATCCACTTCTCCGTCAATCTTATCGTTTAGTTTCTTGATAACAGGGGCAACTTCCTCAGATACCACAATATCAACAACGTCCTTGACTTGCTTATTTTCTTGAAGAAGCTTGTTTCTCTTTGCCTTTCCAAGGATATCAGAGACGCTCATAAGGCTATTCTACTGTTATGTAAGAGTTTAGGTGGTCGGCATTAGCAACGCTGCTGTTTACATTGAATGTATTATCGCTGCCTGTGTTTAGTGTAACAGAAAATGCCTCATCTGAGTGAAAGTAAGCTGTGGAGTCATCGCCAACTGAGATATCACAGTACCCCTCAGCATTACCAGCGCTGTCTACTAGGACCTTTACCGTGAAATGATGGACAAACTCATCAGTGGCATGCGGCATGTTGCACCGAGCTACACCATTGATGCGTAGTGATAGTGCACCAGATGACGTCCCTGCCCTCACAGTTGTCTCATAAGTGATGACAGATGTGTTTCTGACTGCTGCCCCAGGCAGAGTAGTTGTAGTCCCCAAACCGCTAAAATTAGTATTGTCTGTGATGGTAGATGTCACTGTCCCCATGTATTGCCAGAGTAAAGCAGTTCCACCACTAGCAGCAAGCACTTGCCCTGTAACCCCTCTGCTGTCATTTGTGTCTGCAATACTTCCAGAAGGATCAAGGTCGCCAGTAATAAACAGGTCTCCGCTACTTCTTCCTAGCTGCATTAAAATTGTTCCATCTAGCGCCCCACCAGATGAAAGCATTGACTGCCATCTGAGAGAGTTCGCAGCTCCATCGTGATACATGGCGATACCAAATTGCCCGTCTACCCGCTCCGCCATCTTTATGCCTGCCAGGTTACCAGAGCCAGTATAGACTGCTGCAAATATATCCGTAGCATCCTCTAATTCAAGTGCCTCTTGTGGAGAGGTGCCAGCGTCTCTTACCCCAACAGAATCGTAAAAAGTAGCGTTAAGGTCAACTGTCAACATATCATTAAACACTGCTGCATCAGTAAATCCTGTGCTGCTTGTAAACGTATTTGAGCCAACCCAAGTCCTACCAGCAACATCGTTAAGTAGTGGAACTGTGGCCCCAGATGTGCCTGTGGCATATGTAGCGACTGTCCCAAGCCCCATAGTGCTACGAGATGTTGCAGCGTCAGCATCATCTACAAGACTTCTCCCAAATGCAGAGATTGCCGTAGACGCCCACGTGCCACCGCTGTTCTTATAGGCAAAGGCGTCATTTGCCACAGATGCATCAATAATGCCTTGCAATTCAGAGCTTTGTGCTTGTACATCAGTGCCAATCTCTAGCCCTAGCTCAACTCTAGCCGCAGATGCAGTAGTTGTCCCAGTGCCCCCATTTGCTATAGATATTGGGTATGTTACAGCGACTATATCGTCTATGCCAAGATTAGTTCGTGCAGATGAAGAAGTAGACCCACCAGTACCACCTTGAGAGATAGTCAGAACACGTGGAGCGGCGCCAAGTACTGGGGCTTCTGGTGTCTCTACGTATCTGTACAAACCCACAGCTCCTAGTAGTGTGACAATAATGACAAGTAGTAATGTCTTTTTCATATTAGGTTCTAAAATAAGTTACATCTACTTGTGTCCCGCTTTCTGGGGTAAATGTAAGAGATAATGTGGTATCTGAGACTGTCCAGTGTGTGTCTTTTACAAGAAATTGTCCATTGTAGTATACCCAAGCTGCGTTTCCATCTGCTGCTACCCTTGAGCTTAGTGTAAAGCTAGTGGCTGAGTCATCTCCATTGAATGTTTGGTGTAACGGAGTGCTCATCCCGCCACCTCCTCCAGACCCGCTAGTGCTAACACGAGACCGAAGGATCTGCATGTTCTTGTCAATATGAGTAAGCTGTTGCTGCAACCCTTCTATAACCTTGATATCTACCTTACCTTTGAGGGTGTTTAACTTGTCAGCGATCTCTTTTGGGGTGTCAGGGCTTCCATCTTTACCTGGATCCCCGTCTTTGTAGTCAACGCCTTTAATTGGTGTGCGGCCATCTTTTCCGTGTTTACCGTCTTTCCCATCCTTAGGAAAAGCAAAGTCAATGCCTGCAATAGGCTTGTCACCTTTAGGACCTTGCTTACCACGTGGCCCTGGTGGCCCCTGTATGCCCCTAGGACCGCGTTCACCATCTTTCCCAGCCTTGAGCTTGATGTTGCGTATTTCTACCCGCAAATCCTCAATTAGACCCATGATACCCCTTCGCCCTTGTTTCTCACGTACGCTAGACTCCAAAACACCTTGGACATTAACCTTTCCAATTCGTTTTGCTTTGTCAAGTATGTCTTTTTTGGCCATATTTAGCGTAATTTATTGAATCTATTGACATCATGTGGATAACATGTTATGCTACTATGAATTTCAATGATATGTGGTTATTATTTCTACTTTGGGCAGGGTTCTGTCTATGCATCTACTGGAAAGTTAAAAACGACAAGGCGTTTTGGCTCTAGTTTACATCCAGTTCCTTCAAGATCTTAATGATTTGATCGTCTTTTTTGCTTTTTATAGCGTCATCAATAAGACGGAGGTTCTTGCTGAGCAGTTCTTCCAGGTCGAGTGCATTTAAGGTCTTGAACCCTGCTCCTCGTGGCAGTAATCCACCCACAAGGCCGCGTACGGTACCACCAGTAAGGATATCAGCATACTTAGCAAATCCATGGCCACTCTTCTCAAGGAGTCCTCGTTCCTTGATTTTTTGTCGTAATTTATTGACCGCCTTGATGTTCTTTTGCACAAGCCTTTGTGTGTTAAACATAGCTGACATTGTCTCATCTGCTGCCTGGGCTTCTGTACCCTTGATACCTCCACGTGCTATCTTCTTCAACTTCTTTCTAGTGTTCTCGAACATTTGAGCGTTTACACTTGTTAGTGGGTCACCAATCTTGTTAAACGCCTTCTTTGAAAATTCACTACCGTAAACACGTTCGATGTCGTTAATCTCGAGGTTTGTGAGACCAACCGTTTTAGCTTGTTCTACCAAGTCATCTATATACCCAGTCTCAACAACATCACCTGTTTTTTGGTAGAGCTCTCGCAACTGATCAAGTGCCTTTTCTACAGGGTTATCAGGGATAAGACCTCTTTTAGTAGAGACAAACTGTTGCAGCTCACTGATGGTGCGCTTTGTTGTGTCTCTGGCAAGGTCATCGTCTACGACTGCAGCAAGGTCTGTAATCTTACTTTTTATGGTTTTATCGAGGTCAGCAAACGTTTTAACATCTTTTGTGTCCAAAGCAGCAAAAGTCTTGACTGCCTTAGGGATATCTTTTACCTCTCCCTGCAATACCATACCCACAGCCTCAACTGGCTTTGGTTCTGGGACAACGAGCTTTGCTATATCATCTGTAGCCTTTTTGGCAACTCCAGGAGCCCGCTTAGCGGCCCGTGCAGCCACCTCTCCAGCTCCCTCTGCAGCTTTTTTAGTAGCCCTAACACCAGCTCCTGCGGCCTTTTTAGTAACACCAGCTGTAGCTATATCAAAAGCGAGCCCAGATACACCTAATAGTGAGTCAACATCTCTTTTAGCCTTAGGGTCTAGCTTCTCATAATTTTCCATAAAAGTGCCCACTGGAGAACCAAGGGCTTCGTCGATACGTGATGCTACTGGGGCAATCGCTTGTGCGGCTTCGCCAACCTTTTCCACCACCTTCTGTTCGGCGGATTCTGGCAATACAGCCTTACCTACACCAGTTACCACGTCACCAATCCCTCGTGAGATGCCGCCTGCGACTGTTCCGAATGCCTGCCCAAAACTACGAGCAGCCCCTTGCTCGCCTGCAAGCTCTGCTTCTGCGATGCCTTTCATCTTCTCTCTTACTCCACCCACGGTCTCTCCGAGAGCACGTCCAGTCTCTCTGACATCTTGCATAAACTCCTGGAAGCCACCTTGTTCACGTTTTTGCTTAGCGTCATGTTCTGCTGCTAGCTGACGACGACGAGCCACGTTTTTAGCGGCAGTATTTTCTCTTGAGACAACGCCTTCTTCTGATATTCCAAGACGTCTTCGCGCTGCAATAATTTGTTCTTGTGTTAGGCTCATACGGTAGTATTCATATTTCTTAGTACACTTTGAACATAATTAGGTACATTGAACCTTCCGCCTCCAGCGCTTGTGCCTACCAACTCTGGAACTTTGCCAGTACGAACGTACTCATTGGCTCTGCCTGGCCCTGCGTTCCATGCAATAGCGACAGCTACAGGATCATTGTCGTATGTTGCCAAGTATTGCTGAATTTTGTGTCTAGCAATGGTTTCTTGTGCATCAGGACTCTTGTCCTTAGGATCAACACCAGCCTCTCTGGCCCAGGCAATATAGTTGTTTGGCATTATCTGGTACTTGCCAATCTCACCGTCTTTGCCTCTAGCCGTATAGTTGTTGCCACTCTCATGAGTGCCTATAGCAGCCATTATTGCTGGAGCAGCTGACGAAACCTCGACTGAGGCTGTTGGGACGCCCAGTATCTGCATCTTTTCAGTATCTGTGTATATTTTCCCTGTATCTGGGTTGACAGTAGTGTCTAGGGTGTCGATAAGCTCTCTTTGGTCTGGGTTCTGCAGGTAATAGTCGTCAATGCGCTGCTGAACAGTCGTGGTTGCAGTAGTTTCGCCTGCAGTTTCTTCTAAAACCTTGTTGTATTGTTCAATAAGTCTGTCAACTTCCCTGTCAAAGCTTTTCTCATCGATTTCATAATAATTAGTCTGACCGTCTCCATCAGAGTCCTTTGCCCAGCTCCTTAGCGTTGTGGCCGCTGTTTCCAGGATTCTAAGTTCACCCTCACTAAGTGCTCCAAAGGTTGCTCCGTCTGCTTTTGCATTAATGAGGCTTTGCAAGGTCTCTTCCGATATAATCCTATCAAGAATACCAAGAAGCTCATTCCTTGATGCCTTATCTGCTTTAAGCGGTGTAAATCTCGCAATACCGAATACACCAACAGCTCGGTCTTTACCATGGTGAGTCTTTAGGCCTTCTAAGTCATCGATCTTTTGTTGGAACTTGGAAACATCTTCACGTTTTGGTGGCAGTTTTTGCATTGCGCTGTTAACTTTGCTTTTGAGATCATTGGGAACATCTGAAAACTTACGCTCTCCTGCCGCAACTGAGTTCGCCCAATCAATAATCTCACCACCACTATCACTGTAAACTCCAGGCGCTTCATCTACACCGATTGTATCCCATGAACCTTTAATTGGGTTCCACTGATGCACCATGTTGCCCCATCTTTGGATGGAAGGAGCTTCCATGTCGATTGGCTTTGGTACAGACGCAATCTCTTCCCCAGTATCTGGGTCAAACAGTACTTGACCAGGTGAGAGTGAGATGGGCTTAGCTTTTGCCTTCAATCCATCTTCGTACTTGAGCACATCAAGAGCAAACTTACGCTCTTCAAGTGAGTTTTTCTCTTGTTCTGCAAGTTTAGCACTAAAGTTAGTCAATACTTCGTTGTAGTTGGCAAGCTCCTCGGCCTTTTGTTCACGGATACCACGAAGAGCGTCAACGGTACGGCTGAACCCTTCAAACTCTTGGTTTCTGAATGCCGCGTTAGCTGCTGAGATGGCAGCCGACTCTTCTCTCGCAATGTCAGACATTCGCTGGTTTGCTTGTCGCAACTCTTCTCCTTCAATCCCCATCTGAATTGCACCAGCGAATTGTGCTGAACCTGTTCTAAACCCTAGAGTCTCAAATGCCTTCTTGCGTTGGTCATTCGTCCGTTGCATCTGTTTACGTACACGCTCAAACTCAGCACGGATCTGACGTGCTTGCTCTTGAAACTCTGGATCATCCTCTACACGGTACGAGATAAAGTCGTTCGTGGGGTCTTCGATCTGGTTTGATACCTCGGCCACCTCTCCACGTCTCCCTGCTACGGTAAAGTCTGGTGAAACGCTTACACCCTCTGATTTAGACAAGACAAAGCCTTGATCACGGAGAAAGCTTTGGATTCTAGGATCCTCTAGCTGTTCTTGCGTATATTCAGCTTCTTGCCCTGACTCATTCACAAAGAATGCCTTACCTGCGGGCTGCACTGGCTCTACGGGCTGTTGGACGCCAGGGGCTGGCTGGGATACAGGCTGCTGTACAGTAGGGCCTACTTGTGTAGGGCGTTCAGGGGCGACACTGTCAAGAAATTGCTTCTGTTGGTTCACCTGGCGAATGGCTGAGCCTGTATCTACCATTCCGACAGTTGTTCTTGGTGTCGGCGTAAATCGCTCAAAGCGAGTACCGTCTTCTTGGCGCTCCCCAAACTCAAGCACACCTTCGCCAGTCTCCTCTTTGCCAATGATTTGTTCTTGAGTTGGCATACAATGATTAGTAAGTAGTTGATAATGGGTAGGAACCAACAAGGTCTATCGATGTTGGTATGCTTCCAACCGAGGTTACTCGGTAATACCAGTTTGGCGGCACTACCACTGGTAAAAACATCCCCATCGCAAAGCTTGGGTTGCTACCACTTGATGTGCTTTGCCCACATAATACAACTGATCCAAAATCGTTAAGTGCTCCTGACGTTGGCCCAAGAAATAAGCTAACTGTTTCTTGATCAGAGCTTATCCCGCCACAAGCAGAGATTCTTATTGTGTAGATAACAACAATTGTATTACTAGTCGTATTTTGGTACTCAGTATTAAATGCCCCCGTACTAGTAGATGCAGTATTTGTTACAAACGGAGCAACAAGAAACCCAGTATCAATCTTCCCTGTCCCGTCAGCCTTAGGGATACCGCCTGATGAAGCGGTTGTTGAAACCAATAGGTTGTCAGCAACTGTACTGGTAACAAGGTATATTCCTTCACTGTCGCTTGCCACCCCACTTGTGCTGCTTACCTTCTGATACAGCTCTCCAGTGGTTGCATCAAAGGCCAAGCCTCGTGTGGTGCTGACGTTGACCGCGATTTCACTGCTAATTACTTCAATACCAGCGGTTGTTGAGGCCGTCAACGTACTAATACTTGAAGAGGTAAAGTCATAAATACTGCTCACGAAGCCATCGTCTGACCATTGGAGTGCTGACCCTGTGGAACGGATACAGTAGTCACTAGTATTGAAACATGCTCCTTTGTTGTTTGTGTATGTCCAGAGACCACTAATAGTGTTCGTATTAGCCACTTCTGCGTATTCATTGAAAAGCTGAGGAGGG
>SPJK01010214.1_pt1 | contig 39092 bp, 36 predicted proteins | sample 3741771 | NCBI WGS metagenome assembly SPJK01 (sample SAMN10925997, study PRJNA522277) | cold seep metagenome | isolation source: Elba SIP-enriched marine methane seep metagenome, extraction at timepoint T2 | place: Italy: coast of Elba, Mediterranean Sea
CGCGATTTACTTCCCTTTCTCCCTTTACTCGATCTAGCTTTTGTTGCTTATTACTTCATTTTCGCACCGTCATTATTAACCGGTAGCCGATTAGAACAATGGAAGTAGCAATCAACAATGTCAACCTGACAAAAAAAGCACAAGACGACTTTTGCCTCGTCGAACGAGCCAAAGGTGGATGCCAGCAAGCTTATGCACAGCTGATGGAACGCCACCAATCGAGTATTTACCACCTCATGCTTCGCATGACCAATGACCGAGAAGACGCACACGATCTTACGCTGGAGGCATTTGGTAAGGCCTTCACACGCCTAGGGTCATATGTGCCTCACTATGCGTTTAGCACCTGGCTCTACAAAATTGCAGTTAACAATTGTATCGACTTTGTGCGCAAGAAGCGCCTGACGATACTATCAATAGATGAGCCGCTGGATGCGAACTCAGATCAAGATTTCACCAATACTTTGCGTGCTGGTGGCCTGAATCCGGAGGAAGCGGTAATCCGCCAGCAACGGATTGGTTTGATGCGACAGGTATTGTATAGCCTTAGCGACAAATATCGTACAATGATTGAGTTACGGTACTTCCGTGAACTCAGCTATGAGGAAATTGCAGCCGAACTGAACATTCCACTGGGAACTGTCAAAGCACAGTTGTTCCGGGCAAAGGAATTGCTTTCCGATTTATTGTGCCGCCCTGGAGCGAGCGCATACCTGGAGCACCGTCGTGCCGTATAACCCAAGGAAAACTACACACCAGGACTACTTTTTTTATCAGAGGCTAAAAGGTTAAAAAATATTCACATGAAAGCGTTGTCGGCTTTGCGCCGGCAGCGCTTTTTTATGAGCAATACTGTACGCAGCTAGCCCTAAAATTCGTTTCTTCACCACAGAGGAAACACCGATATGTTGATCCGCAAGACGACCTGCTGGATTGGGCTATTATTGCTCTTAAGTGCTACTGCTTCCCTGGGAGGAGGTAAAGAGGCTTATCGCAATTATTTTCTGGGCTCCTATTACTTTTCAGAAGGGTCCTTTAGTCGTGCCGAAAACCATCTGCAACGTGCTTATCAACTCAAACCAGAGGAGTTTAACTTCGCGTTGGCTTATGCCTTGGCTTTGGGGCGTCAAGGGAAAACGGCTGCTGCGGAAACCTTGCTAGGGAAGAGCCGCAACTTACTACCGTCAGCGCACCCAGATTATTATCACCTCCTATCCTTACAGCACTTTGTTGCAGCCATGGTGTTCGTGTATGCCGAGCAGTATGGACGAGCCATTCGCCCTCTTCGGCAAGCCATCCAACTGCAAGACGACCTCCATTACCCAGAAGAGCGCTCGATTATGCTCAACGCATTAGGCTTCGTGGAGGTAATGGATCAAGGCCGGGGTAGTGGTCAGCACGGTGACTTGGGAGAACACTACCATGTACATCGCCGCGATTTGGAACGGGCACTAGATCATTTCAGACTAGCCTATCGAGCCGATGTGCACAATGCCAGCGCTGCGGAGAATTACCAATTGTTGATGGATACCTTGAATATGCCCGCAGAGCATATAGTGGAAGACGAGCCCTCACGGCCACGGCGGGAGTACGTCAGCTCCAAATACAGCCACCTGCCGGCTTACATGCAACCGATCCTGGAGTTCATTGAATACGATGAAGTCGTACTGCTACTCGATATTTCAGGGAGTATGGTGATGGAGACAGTCACCTGCCTAGGCTCAGATCGATTCCAGACGATGCGGGAAACAGCCCAGCTCTTGCTGGAGAACTTTTCGGATTCCACGGCCGTGGGCATTGGCACCATTGGCGGCGATTGTGGCACGGAGCCACGCTTGTGGTACCCGGTTGATAGCTTAAGCCGTAAGGATTTGGGGTACGCCCTGCAATTCCTGGTGCCAGATGGGACTACACCTTTACTGACTATCCTACAAGAAACGCCGACCTTGTTTTCAGATGACCCCGCGACGTCAAAAGCCCTCATCTTTATCAGTGATGGGGAGAATATATGTCGCATGCCCGGAGTAGACATCTGCGAATGGACGGAATCACTGCACGGCGAGATCACCATCAATATCATGACCTTCCTCGGGGCAAGTCTCGATAATTCGAATGCCTTCGCCGAATATACCTGCCTGGCCGAAAACACCTATGGCCGAGTCATCTACCTGGATGGCAATACGTGCTATCTAGAGCATTATCAATTTGATCTGGTGAAGGCCTGCCAATTTACCCTGCCAGAAATTCAGCGTTTACAATGCTGGGGCCCAGCGGTGGATGGCTTGTGGGGGATTTTTCCGGAATAATGCTATAATTATTTAATGCTGCGATATTTTAACACTGAAATGGTTTTATGTTGCAATGACTTGATAATGAGTGACTTAATAATGCTAAGATGAGAACCTGTTTTGTTGTTGCCCTCTCTTTCGCATTAATAATTCTTCCTGGCTGTTCACCTAAGGGAGAGGTAGAATACTTAGTGATTGAATTTGATGGAGCGAAAGACGAGTTTTATGAGAAATATAATCTTGTTATGGAAGTAAGAGATAGCTCCTTAGTGCAGCTAATTACGGGTTCATTTGATAAGGCAGAAAAGCGTTGGTTTTGTCCATCTCAACGCCCAGTTATGTGGCAAATCAAAGTTTTTCCAGTGTACACTAGTGATAAATCGAAATACCTATTTACAGTGGGCTCAAGTACAGGAAATGATTTGTCCTTGTCACGAAAAAATTGGTGTTATAACAATGATGATTTGATAGATTTCATGATCGACCTGATGCGAGTGGAGGAAATTCGTCAATTCGAAGGAGAAATGAGGCAAGAAGAATATGATCAGATTAGATACAGAGAGTAAATGTTGTTCCTCGGGCTTTTTGACTTTGAATTTTAATGCGTCCCATGTGGGCTAGCTTGCTCCTTTAGGAGCTGTGCCATTCCGATGAAATCGGAAGCAGCACTGAGGCGCGGGCGGGCACTCGCCGCTCACGCCCCTGGCCCAGCTACGCGGGCCTTCCCCTAAAGGGGAGTTCGTTTATTATTGTGGGACGACTATTTTTTCAAACTCAAATAGCCCGAACTCAATTACAATATTGCAGCATTAAATCATCAAAGCATTAAAAAAGAAAAAGGGTCTTCACAAACGTGAAGACCCTTTTTCTTTTCTCTGTGGGCGATGAGAGACTCGAACTCCCGACCCCCTCGGTGTAAACGAGGTGCTCTGAACCAACTGAGCTAATCGCCCTTGCTTTAAAAGCGACTGCAAATATAGGAGGCCTTTTAATAACCTACAAGCCTTTAGGGGGAAAAATATTGAAAAAAATATTTGGACCTTTAACAACGTTCCTCCTCCAGGGGAGTGACTGCAGTCACTTGATACAACCTTCATCCAACACCCATAGTTCCCCGCCATGAAACGATCATGATCTTTAACGATCATAAATAGCACACAAGAGCATGATCATTAGAGATCATGCGAGAGCGAAACGATTGCCTGTGTGCAGAAAATTTGCTGCATTGTGCGTAGCTGCGGGAAAATTTTAAACACATGAAAAAGGTACTTAAACGCCTGCTCATTATTCTAAGCATTGTTTTCGCTTTACTTATCATTCTGGTCACGGCTGTACTGAGTCTGTTCGAAGATCAGGTTGGGCAACGAGTTATAACTGAAGTAAATAAGCAACTCACCACAGAGTTACGTGTCGATGGGTTCGACCTGTCCTTTCTAACTACATTCCCTAATATCGGCGCGAATCTACAAGGCGTTGAATTGGACGATCCGAATGGTGGCATTCTCCTGGAGGCAGATGAGGTTTCTTTCCGTGCGGGCATCTTTAGCTTATTGGGTTCAAAGCTCAACGTAAAATCGGTAGTAATCAGTGACGGGGCATTGAATGTGCAAATCGACCGAAATGGGAAGGCTAATTATGACATTACACCCGAAAGTGAAGCGTCGGCGGATAGCGGCTCCAGCACAGCGATCAACTTGCAAAACGCGACCTTGAAAGATATTGAGTTGATTTACCAGGATGCGCAGGAAGCACAACAGATTCGCCTGCAGGTAGAAGAAGCTAATTTTTCGGGCCAATTTTCCAGTGAGCGTTTTCGCCTCAAGAGTGATGCCGATACCCGAGTGGGTTTGATAGAGTTGGATGGCGAACGCTACTTGGCAGGCCAACCACTGCTGTATTCAGCAGAAATAGATGTGAATTCGGCTACCGGTCTTTATCAACTTTCAGGGGTAGAGGTGACCGTTGGTGAACTGCCGTTGGCAGCTGCCGGGACCATCCAAATGAGTGAAGGAGACGCAGAATATGACCTTACGCTCTCCAGTAATGACGGCAATCTGGCTGCTGTGCTACAATTGATACCAGGCAAATACCGGGAAGCGATGGCGGACATTGAGACCCGCGGGGATTTCCAATTTCTAACCACAGTAAAAGGCCAGGCCACGGCCACAAAGAATCCACTAATCGAATCCACTTTGCGATTCAACAATGGCCGCGTTTCCGGCGATCGAATCGATGGGTCAATAAAAGATGTATCCTTTGTGGCGACCTATACGAATGGCGAGCGACAGGATGATGTTACTTCCGTTTTTGAAGTACGAGAATTGACTGGCTATTTCCAACGAGAGTTATTTGAGATCCGACTGAAGGTCGACAACTTCGATAACCCGACTATTGATTTCTTAGCCAACGGAGCTATGGGTATGGGGGTGCTGGCGGGGTTTATTCCGGATGAACGAGTGACAGACGGCGTCGGGAGGATTGAAATTGATGGGCTTCAACTGCAAGGCCGCTATGAGGATATGATCCGCACGAGCCGGATTAATCGCGTCAATTTGGGTGGGCGGCTCCTTTTTCATGATGCCGGGGTGAATATCAAGGGAGAGCGCGTTCGATTAGAAAGTGGTCAGGTGGCGCTAGAAGATAATCTGCTATCCGTTACCGACCTGAAGCTAACGGCACCAGGAACCGATATGAGTTTTTCCGGGACGGCCTACAACCTGATACCGGTATTGTTCGCGGACTCCGTAAACTCGAAGCGTGCAGAGCTGGAATTTAATGCTGAACTGCAGGCAGAATCGATCGACATCGATCAATTGATTGCCTTGGGCGAGCCAACCGAAGAGGTTGTTGAAGCGGCTGAGGTGGCAGGGCAGGCCGACTCGCTGGCTCAGGCAGAAGTAGAAGAACGGGCCTTCCGCACACAGTTCCTAAATGGGACCTTCCAGGCGAATATTCAGGAGTTCAATTACGGTGAAATCGAGGGCCGTGAATTTACGGGCACCTTTACTTTTGATAACAATGACTTGAAGGTCGAAGGCCAGACCCAGGCGATGGGCGGAGAGTTTATTCTTGAAGGGAATATGGCGTTCACCAACGAACCAGAGCTCAAGGCCAGACTGACTTGCAATCGAGTAGATATCAATGAATTCTTCCGCCAGGCCGAAAACTTTGGCCAGGATGTCCTGGTAGCAGACAACCTCGATGGCGCACTTGATGCGCGAATCCTGATCCTTGCGTATTGGGATGAGGCTGGGAATTTTGATGAGGATAAACTGCGAGTGTTAGCTGGCATTGGCTTGCACGAAGGTGAGCTAAAGGACTTCGAAATGCTCAATTCCTTCTCGACCTACGTGAATATTCGAGACCTGCGACAAATTCGGTTCACCAACCTCGAAAACTTTCTGGAGATCCGCAACCGGCGCCTTTACATCCCTGCAATGTTTATTCAGAGCAATGCCCTTAATCTGACGATTAGTGGAGAGCATTCATTTGACCATGAAGTTGCGTATTATTTCAAAGTGAATGCAGGACAGGTCCTCGCCAACCGATTTAAACAACACGATTCGAACTTGGATCCCAAACCTGCTCGGCGCACCGGGTTTTTCAATTTGTACTATGCCATGCTCGGTACGATCGATGATTACAATATCAGCTCGCAAAAGCGGCGCGTAAAGTCGGATTTCGAGCGCAGCGAATTGCGGAAGCGGGATATTCGGGATGAACTAGAGCGAGAATTTCGCACGGTAATCGAATTGGTGGAAGAACCGGTGGATTGGCGTGATATTCCGGAATACGAGCAAGACTGGGGAGATGATGATGAGCCCGAGTTCCTGGATGAGATCGAGGGCACTAATGGGGGAGGGTAGCATCCTTATCTATTTCAACCCATTCTACAACTGATCAATCCCTGCCAAGATGACCTTGCAGGCCCATTCGATTTGTTCCTCGGAAATAATCAATGGTGGGGCAATGCGTAGACTGCGGTCGTTAAAGAGAAACCAATCGGTGATGAGGCCTTGTTCAAGGCAATAGTGGATAACGGCTTGTACTTCTTCGAAGCTCGCTAATTCTACCGCCAGCCATAATCCGGCACTTCGCACCTCATGAATACGAGGATGCTGGAGCTGCTCACGAAACAGCTGTTCTTTGTTGCGCACCAGTGCGATCAGGTCCTCTTCCAGCAATACTTGTAACGTGGCTAAGCCAGCAGCGCAATTGACGGGATGGCCACCAAAAGTAGTGATATGGCCTAGTATCGGCTCTGCTGCCAGACTGTGCATCACTTCTTTAGCAGCCACGAATGCACCAATGGGCATCCCTCCACCCATACCTTTGGCGAGTAATAGAATATCCGGCACGATGCCGTATTGTTCGAATGCCCAGAGGCTGCCTGTTCGGCCATATCCAGCCTGTATCTCGTCCAGGATTAGCAGCGCGCCAACGTCATCACAACGCTGCCGAACGGCTTGTAACCACTCCAGACTGGGTGGCCTCAGGCCCCACTCTGCTTGTACTGTTTCCAGAATAACACCGGCAGTACGCTCAGTGATTTGGTCTAATGTTTCGTGGTCGTTGAATTCGAGATGACGTATGCCAGGGAGTAGTGGATGAAAGGCTTGGGTGAAGGTAGTGGGCCACATCAAACTAGCTGCACCTTGGCTACTGCCGTGATAGGAATAACGGGCTGCTACAATTTCACCCCGGCCGGTAAAACGCTTCGCTAGCTTCATAGCGCCTTCCGTGGCCTCAGTACCACTATTCACAAAGTAGACACTATCGAGTGGTGCAGGCAAGTGGTCGGCCATGAGGGTAGCCAGTTGTACCTGTGGGGCCAATACAAATTCGCCATAGACCAAAGTGTGCCAATAGCGATCAAGCTGATCTTGAACAGCCGCTTGTACCTTCGGATGGCGGTGTCCTAAACTGCTTACACCAATACCGGCAATCAGGTCGAGGTAGGATTTACCGGAAGCATCATAGAGGTACATACCTTCGGCAGAGGTAATCTCAATACCGAGAGGAAAGTCGCTGGTTTGAGCGACATGCTGCAAGAATAACTGACGGAGGTTGGGCATAGCATGGTTTTCAGGAACAAAAGTAGGGAAAAGAGAAAAAGCGTAATTTAGGAATTGCAAACCCTGGCGCGTCATGTCTGAACCAAGTACCTCTACTTCCAAGCTAAAAGAATGGCTCGATAACTTACAACAAGAAAGTTGGCAGTTAGAGCTCATCGTTTCTGGTTTCGTGATCTTTCTATTGGTTGGCGTTTACGAACCTATCCAAGACTTAGAACAGCAAGTAGGGCACCTGACGCTTGGGTCCTTTGAGATGAGCCTTCTATTCTTTCCCTTAATTGTATTAGAGGGCGCCTGGCTTATCCTGCTTATCAACCTGTTGATCCATGTAGGCTTGCGTGGTTTATGGATCAGCACGATCGGTCTACGTTACGTTTCGCAAGACATCGACTTTGAAGCGCTACGTTTTACGTCGCGATTTGATACATTTTTACGCAAGCGGGCGGGGTCTTTTGATCAGTATATTGAAAGCCTGGAAAAGTTGTGTAGCGCTATTTTCGCCTTTACTTTTCTGTTGGTGTTCATGGTAATCTCCTTAGGTGTTTTTATTGGTATACTGCTGATCTTCTTGCTGTCCTTGCAATGGCTGTTGGGTATGAGTGATCAAGATTTTGCTCCAATCAGCCAGGTGTTGAACCTTATCTTCTTGTTCACAGGCTTGCTATACTTCATTGATTTCATTGGCCTTGGCTGGCTTAAACGGATTAAATGGGTAGGTCGTTGGTACTATCCGATCTATCGCCTGATGGGTTTTATGACTGCTGCGCGCTTATATCGCCCACTCTACTATAACTTGATCGATAATCGTTTCGGCCGCCGTCTTGGGTTTCTCCTGGTTCCTTATTTCCTGCTGCTCATGTTTGCCTCCTCAATACGTTTGGTGACAGACACGTATATGCCCAGAGATTCGAGCCCGGAGACGATTCGAACCGACTTTTACGACGATGAACACCAAAAACCGAACTTTGAGAGTAACCCAAGTATCCCTAGCCGTTATGTCGACAATGGGTTTGTGAGTGTATTTATTCCTTATGCCCCGGTCCAGGATGATAAAGCATTGGAAGAATTGTGCCCAGGCTTGGGTGCTGCCCAGGCAACGGGTGTTCGAATTTACGGTGTCATTAAGCTCAATAGTATTTACGAAAGGGACGTCAAGTCAGATAGCTTACTCCTTTGCTTCAGTCAACAGCACCGGATCTACATTAATGACAGCTTAATGGCGGAGCCTGATTTCTACTTCTACGATCATCAAAGTCGAGAGGACCAAGGAATTCAAACGCTATTGGATGTGGCCTATTTGCCGCGAGGCCGCCATCTTTTACGAGTAGAATCGTATCGAGCAATACGTAGAATCAATGGACGTACGACCGACCCAGAATGGCAGGAGGCCCTGCAAATCCCCTTCTGGATAACGGATAACTAGTAGACCTTGGGAAAGTATCCGAACTGACGCCTACCAAACATTAATGGGAAATTTTAGGTGAGAAAAAGCATCCTTTTGGCCTTTTCTCTCGTTCTAAGACGAAAGGCCGCCATTAATCCTTTTCTTGCAAATGATTATTAGGCGGTATAGTCAGCCCTAGGTTATGTCATGAAACAGCGATTGTCGTACATACTTCTTATTGCCGTGTTGTTCGCTTCTTGCGAGGAGGACACCGTGCGCCGTGCTGATTACCTGATCCAGGGCATTGATGTGTCGCATTACCAATCTAGAGTGGATTGGGCTACTATCGCTACCCAGGACATACACTTCGCTTTTGTTAAGGCTACGGAAGGCGGAACACATGACGACAGTCTCTTCTGTTCGAACTGGGAAGGCATCAAAAATGTGGGTCTACGCCGTGGTGCGTATCATTTCTTCCGCCCTCGCACGCCTGCCGATGTACAAGCGGCTAATTTCATCAACTGGGTCGAAATAGAGTATGGTGATCTACCGCCGGTAGTGGACGTTGAGGTGCTTGACGGCGTCTCTAATGCGGAGCTGATCGAGAATCTAAAGGCCTTACTCTTGCTCTTTGAATTACACTACGGCATCAAGCCAATTTTATATTCGAACGTCAAGTTTTACAACCGGCATTTAGCAGGGCAATTTACGGAGTATCCACTTTGGATCGCTCGCTACAACGACCGTTCGCCGACGCTGGCCTGTGGCAGTCCATGGCAGTTTTGGCAGTATGGCGACCGCGGATTGCTAGACGGTATCGATGGGTACGTTGATTTTAATGTGTTTTTCGGAAATTGGGCGTCATTCGAAGAATTGTGCCTTCAACCGGAAAGCGCCGTCTTAAGCACCGAACTCAGCCGCTGATCCTTTCTTGATCAAAGCCATGGTTTTTTCCTTTAATTCAAGTCGAGACTTTACAAGTTGTTGGGCTAGCGAAGTATGCTTCTTCGCCCAACGCCTGAACTGGCATCCCTCCCACCGAGGCTTTGCGTAACGTGCATAAGCCCAGGCGAGGATGCCTGAAATAGGTAGGGACGCTAAGAACCAGAGTGACCAAGGGGGCGGAAGGAGGCTTTTTGCTAATAAATACTGGAGGTAGTAAAACAAGGGAAAGCTGAATAGCCCGCCAATGACCTTTACGGTGGCGGCGTAGCCGGGATATAATTTTAGCTTTCGTTCGAGCCAGCGAGGTGTTTCATAGGCCAACCAATTCCCCAGCCGACCATAGAGCCATAACGGTGCCCCGAGAATGGTGATAGGGGTGATTAGGCTATACGTAGCACGACTTAATCCTCGATCGGTAACACCATTTTTGCGGAGCGTAGCTCTATAGTGAGTTACAGCTTGAACCAACTCCGAATATTTAGTTGCTTGGGTTTGCTTTTGTTGCTTTAAGCCATTAAGGAGAAGACGTGATCGTTGGTAGTGTTGATCTTCCCGCAATGGTTCATCATGTTGAAGCAGGCTTTGTAAACGATAAAGCAATTGATCTTGCTCGTCATCTTCCGTACAGAGAATGAGTTCTTGCATCCGCTCAGTCAACGCTTGGGTCATTTGCTGTACAGCCTCAACGGGGTCTTCTTGGTAGTCGCGCTTCCAATCACTAGTATTGATCGCTTCGCCCACCTGGATAAAAATACGGGAGCCACAATCCTCTGGATGTTCATAGTTCAACCCAACGGGCACAATGCGAGTGCCTAATTGAAAGTTATTCCGGTTTTCGGCGCCAAGTAAAATACGTGCTGTGCCAGTTTTGATGGGTTGTAAACGACGTTCCTGATGACTTCCACCTTCTGGAGCGATGTAGATGATGCCTCCCTTCTCAAGATGGACATAACATTTTGCGAAACTATCTTCAATATCGAATTGTCGCTCGCCGCCATCTTTACCCGGCCGGGAAATTGGGATCGTATAGAGGCGCTGCAGCAGCCAATTGGCAATGGGGTTCTCGTATAATGAAGCATTAGCCAGGAAAAAGGAAAGTCGTGGCGTTCTGCTGATCACATGAAGTGGGTCCATCAAGGTGTTGGGATGATTAGAAACGATCACGCCCGGCCCCTTAACACGAAGCCGCTTACGATTGGCGACCGTAGTGAACGGATAAAACACCCACTCCACCAGGAGGACAAGTAATTTTAGGAGTTGGTAAAGAAGAAACAGAAATGGGTTGACCATCACACTCTAAAGTTGAGGAGGTAGTCCTTCGCGATCTGGTCAAATGCTTCCCCTTCATCAAAATGGAACTTCACCTCCAGTGGTAGTACAAAGATAGGCAGGCGCTGCTCAATGAGAAATTTGCGGTGCAATTCCAGGCGCATGGCATCTTTTTCAGTCGTGATAATCACTTTGCGGCGAGTTTCAAGCTGACGGAATTGCTTATTCAGTGAAGACATATCATGCTTGCTGAAATAGTGGTGATCTTCAAACTCCATCGCTCGAATGGGGCCAGTTTGTTTTTCCAGGTAGTCGATCAGGTACTCGGTACGCGCAATGGCACAAATGAGAATCACCTCTACATCCTGGTCGAGCTGCAAGCGGTAACGTGGATTAAATAGATAATAGGGTGCCTGATAGGCATAATAGCTGAAGAATAGACGTTGGTGTGGTAGCGGCTGAATTTCCTTTCGCAAGCGATCTTTTTCGGATGCGGGTAAGTCGGGGGGGCATTTGCTTACCACCACGACATCGGCACGTTCATAAGCACTTCGCCACTCTCGCAATCGGCCAGCAGGCAATAGATAATCTTGTGTAAATAGCCGATCATACTCGGTCAACAGGATATTTACGCCAGGTTTTACCGAACGGTGTTGAAACGCGTCATCTAACAGCACCAGTTGCGTTTCAGGGTTCTTCATCATTAGTTGCGGAATAGCAAATGCACGATCTTCCGCCACTGCCACCCGGATGTCAGGGTACTTGCGCTTGAACTGTAGGGGTTCGTCACCAACCTGTTCCGCATTATTGTTGCGTTGCACCATCAGGAAGCCGCGAGTTTTACGGCTATAGCCACGGCTTAGAGTGGCAACGTTGATGTATTCCCGAAGCAACCGAATGAGGTATTCGATATGGGGTGTTTTGCCCGCACCGCCTACCGACAAGTTGCCGACTGAAATGACCGGCACGTTGAAGGTCATCGACTTTAGCAAGCCTGCGCGGTAGAAGGCATTGCGCGCGCTTACGCCGATCCCGTACAGGAGTGCAAAAGGAGAAAGAAGAATGCGAGCCAGGTATTTTTGGATCATGTGTAAAGCTACAATTTCTCGGTGCAATTGACTGCTCCGGGTTAAGAGCCTGTTGGGCAAAAAGGGCTATTTTGAAACTGATTATTAAAATCTCAACAGGCTCTAAATGCCAATGCTTACATTAGCGGGCATGAAAGCCATGGTATTCGCCGCGGGCCTTGGTTCGCGCCTCCGACCTTATACTAACGATCGACCTAAAGCCTTGGTTGAAGTGGCGGGCATTCCGTTGTTAGAAATTGTGTTGAGGCGCCTAAAGTATTTTGGTATAACAGAGGTAGTCATCAACGTGCATCACTATGCAGAAATGGTTACGGCATTCCTACAGGAGAAGGAGAATTTTGGACTGAATATCCATATTTCTGATGAGCGAGGTTTATTACTGGAAACAGGTGGTGGTCTACGTAAAGCAGCTCAATGGTTAGCGGGTGCACCCTTTCTGGTACACAATGTGGACATCATGGCAGACCTCCCTTTGGATCAACTCTTGGATCAACACCAACAATCAAAAGCCATAGCCACCTTGGCAGTCTCGGAACGTACGACCTCTCGCTACCTTCGGTTCTCGGAAAATGGCCAGTTAGTTGGTTGGCGTAATGCCAAAACTGGTGAAGAAAAGGTCAGTCGATCGGAAAAAGAAGCGCGGGACTTAGCTTTTAGTGGGATCTATATATTGGATCCCCGGATTTTCCGGTTTTTCCCACCCGGCAAGCAAGTCTTTTCTACGATTGAAGTGCTGTTAGAGGCCGCTCGAACGGAGACCATTCGTGCTTACCTACACGATACAGCAAATTGGCTGGATGTTGGGAAGCCTGCGGCCTTGGAGGTCGCTCCTGCTCTTTTGGCCAAACTATCACTTGCTCAATAGTTTATTTATGCAACGCTCACGGAACTGGCCAATTGGCACTTTTATCAACATGGCTACGGTCGTCATTGGAAGCGTGATCGGATTGTCTCTACAACAGGTGTTTCCAGAAAATATTCAGATCATCATCTTTCAGGGTATTGGCTTGGCTACGCTTGTTTTAGGCGTAATGATGAGCCTGAAAGTACCAGAGGGATATTTGCTCAATTTTATCTTTAGCTTGGTATTGGGAGGCATTGTCGGAGAGGTGTTAGGGTTACAAGACCTTCTTCAAGGCCTGGGGGATTGGATCAAGCAAAGCCTACAGCTGGCTGAAAGCAACCGATTTACTGAAGGTATGATCACCGCTTTTTTGCTCTATTGTGTGGGCAGTATGACCTTTGTAGGGGCCATTGAAGAAGGCCTGGAGGGCAAGCGCGAACTATTATTGGTCAAATCCACGCTTGATGGAATTTCCTCCATTGCCTTTGCTTCTACTTATGGTATTGGTGTGCTCTTTTCCATCTTTCCGATGCTGATCTTTCAAGGAGGGCTTACCGTATTGGCGCAGCGTTTACAGCAATTCTTTACGACCACTATGATTGCTCAGCTCAGTACCGTAGGCGGTGCCTTGATCATTGGTATTGGGATCAATATGCTTGGACTGGGGAATATCAATGTAGAGAACCTCCTACCTGCTTTGTTGGTCACGCTCCCTTTGACTTGGGCGCAACAGCGCTTTCAAGCATCCAAGTAGGCAAGTAAAAAACACCATCCTCTTCTGCCCTTTCATCTTTTTTAAGGATAGAGCAGCCCACCGCGCAATCAAGGCAGCGTCGCTTGTCACAGTAGTGCTTTTTCAAATGTAAGAGCGCCTGGGTGTCAAAAGCATTGTGGGCTTCCCATCCGAGGGTTTTCCATTGACTAATGATTTGATTTTGCTCAGCCGGCACTTCTTCCAGCAGCTCTAGCGCACGGTCTTTATAGCGCTGATCATCCCTTTCTTGTCCATAGAGGAAAAGTAATGGCGCAATAACATTGATGACGATCAGGTGAATGCTGGAACGCCCTAAGGTTTTATTGCTCTTCTTACTCAGGCTGTCGAATCGGTAATGCGTTTGCCAGTAGTTGGACAATTCGACGACTAGCGCGTTTTCAATTTCCCGAAGATTTTGAGCGACTAGCATCTTACTAAATAATTGCCCGGACCGGAATAGCAGGGTAGCAAATTGTGCTAAGCGGATGGTCGGAAAATTAGCAGGCCGCATCCGCATAAATTTCCAATGCGTTGTTGCGATAGGCTGCAACTGATATTTGTGTCTCAAAAATTGATACTCCTGCTGCAAACCCAAGGGGTATTTATCGGAAAAGGCCTCATCCAACAAACCAGCCTGACCAAACAGAAGCGCTTCTATTTGCCGGAGACTGTGTTTATGACGCAATAAGACTTTTAGCGGGATCGACTCCGCCAGTAGGAGGAAGGGATCTCGATTGACCCGTAGGCCAAACCCGGCTGCGAGTAGTTGATAAAAAGTTTCTTCCCAGTCTTTTCCGTTGTCCAGTAGCCGTTTTGCCATCGCTGAGGTGCGTTCCTCCAGGCGCTCTATCAGAATGCGATCGAGAAGTAGAGAGCGGGTAACCGGAGGCGCCGTGTGGAGTGATGTTTGACAAGGTATCCAGTGTTCGTTGTGGAGCAAGCGGAGATACTGTTTCGAAAGCCCTACAGGTAATCGTTTTCGCAGGTTTAAGCAGGCGATTCGACTACCATCGGCATGTGGAATGACGACATCTTCATCTAACACCACGTGTAAAATGACATTGTTGTAGGCAGAGTCCTCGTGATGCCGATGAGTATACCATTCTGAACTGCGCAGGTGCATCTCTACGTTGCCGGCCCACAGCGTGCCGTTGATGCGAACGCGGGCGTTCAGGAAATCCGGGCCTGCATCGCGGTTGTGCCGACCAGGCTCGATAATGGAGATGTTTTCGCCAGCAGTTGTTCGCAATTCTTTTTGATCGAAACTTTGCCGGCGCCAGAGATAGTGTAAGAAATCTTCACGCATAAGACGATTGGTTTTAATAAGAGAGAACGGGGCAAAACCAACGGCCTTCCCTAAGAGATGACGACCGAATGCGTGAAATTCGGCACAAAGACAGTTACTTTTTTCAAAAAAAGTTAGCCTGACTGGTATTGTATAATGGAAAGAACAAGAGGAACGAGATTACTCTTCTTCAGCTTTAATGCGTTCCCAAAGCTCAAGAACGTAGTCGTGATCGTTCTTCTCGTCGGCAGAATGAGCTTCTTGACTAAGCAATCGCCATTCGCCTTCCGGTAGTTCAGGAAAGAAGGCATCGCCTTCTGGCTCCGCATCGACACGAGTGAGATAGAGGCGGTCGAGTAGATGTAAACTTTGGCGATAGATTTCGCCTCCTCCGATAATGAATGCTTCGGATTCACCATTATCATAAGCGATGGTGAGGGCCTCTTCGATGGAGCGGGCAACCAAGATACCATCACCTAAGTAGAATGGGTCACGCGTAAGGACGATGTTGGTACGTTTAGGCAACGGGCGGCCCATAGATTCATAGGTCTTTCGCCCCATGATAACGTGATGGTCGATAGTTGTGCGTTTGAAGTAACGCATATCCCCTGATAAGCGCCAAGGGATATCTGCACCATTACCGATGACGTGATTGTTGGCTGCTGCGACAATTGCAGATACGAGCATATATGATTGGCTGATTAAGGTAATTGGATGAGGTCGGCTGTCAGCATCCGCTGTTCCAGCCATTCACGGGCGGGGCCTTGAATGGTGCGATCTTCTCGCAGGTACTGTTCAATCATTAAGCTGGCGATCGGAGCGGCGTAGCTGCCTCCCCAGCCACCATTCTCCACATAAACCGCAATGGCGATCTTAGGATCATCTTTGGGGGCAAAGGCAAAAAAGATAGAGTGATCAGCACCGTGGGGGTTCTCCGCTGTTCCTGTTTTACCACAGATGGGGATGTCAGAAATGTAAGCGCCGGTTGCAGTACCTGCCCGCACCACCATTTCCATTCCATCAATAACCGGCGGGAAATGTACAGCGTCGATGCCTGTCTCCTGACGAGCATCAGCGATTTTAACGTTGTATATGGTGCCGTTTTCGTCGCGCATGTACTTGCCGAGATGTGGCGTAATGTAGTAACCTCTATTGGCGATTGCCGCGGCGATATTTGCCAACTGGAGGTTGGTGGTCAAGAATTCTCCCTGGCCAATTCCCAGCGATCGGATCCAGATGGACTTCCAGCCTGTTTCTTGTTCATATACCTTGTCGAAGTAGCTACTTCCGGGTATATTTCCACCCTCTTCGCCAGGGAAGTCAATACCAAGGGCTTGCCCCATTCCGAAGCGCTGCAGGTAGCTGTTGAAATTGTCCAAACCTTGTCGGGGGGTTAGCTCCTGATCATGTTTGTCAATGATTTCGCGGAAGGATTGAACAAAGTACGCATTGCAAGAATGCTGGATGGCCATCAATACACTTCGGCAGGTTGGGTGGCCGTGACAACCCGTCAGTCGCATTCCATCAAAATAATATGCCCCCTGGCAGGAAATGGTACGATCGGGCTGTAGGACGCCTTCCTGCATTCCGATCAAAGCCACCAACGGTTTGAAGAGCGAACCAGGTGGGTATTGTGCTTGGATACCCCTGTTGAAAAAAGGCCGGAGTGAGTCGTTGAGTATTTCGAGATAATGCCGCCCACGATTGGGGCCTAAGGCCAGCCGGCTAGGGTCGTAGTTCGGCGTACTGATCATCGCCAGGATTTCTCCAGAAGAAGGTTCGATAGCAACGACACTACCTATTTTGTTTTGCATCAGTAGTTCGCCGTACTGCTGCAACTCTAGGTCGAGGGTGGTGAACAAATCAAAACCGGCAGCAGGTGGCGAGTCATTATCTCCATTATTGACGCTACCTATCGTGCGCCCTACGATGTCTTTCTCTACATAGCTTAATCCCTTCACACCTCGCAGAAAATACTCGTAGAATTTCTCTAATCCGGTGACGCCAATGTAGTCGCCAGATAGGTAAACATGACTGGAATCTTCAATGATCGTAGGACTAACCTCGCCAATGTAACCTAATACGTGCGAAGCATTTCGGTGGGGGTATCCACGAGCATTCCGCTCCTGTATCCGGAAGCCAGGGAATTCATAGAGGCTTTCTTGAAAAGCGGCATGTTGCTGTGGAGTAACTTTGCTTAAAAAGGTGAAAGGCTTGGTTCTGGAGTAACGTGGGTCGCGCCAGTTTTTGTCCAGTGCCGCTTCGAAGTATTCAGGAGTGATTCCAAGTAAGCGGCAAAATTTGGTGGTATCGAATTTGGTGCTGAATTCCTCGAACTGATTATAAGTAACTTCCAGGTCATAGATCAAGGTATTGACGACCAGTAGATTGCCATTGCGATCGAAGAGAATTCCCCGAGAAGGGTATTCCTGCTCTACGCGATAGCCGGCTGATTCCGCTTTGGCCCGGAAATCGGCATTGAAAATCTGCAGATTAGCCAATTGGACAATGAGCACCAAGGCCGCTATGCCAAAAGTGATTTGAATAATCCGCCCACGCTGTTGATGAATATCTTTCGTCGCCACTCGGATCGCTACATTTTCGGATTAAAGATATACACGCCGGCTAGCAAGAAGGCCATTGAGGCGATCCAGCTAATTACCAACTTGATGATGATCGTCTGTATATATACAAAAGTAAAGGCTTCTACGGAGAAGTAAAACAGGAGATGAGCCGCGAGCGCGAACGCTGCGTAACGAAAAAACCAGGCATCTCCTAGCGAGGCCTTAGTCGGGCTGTCTTTTAGTCCATAGCCTTCCCTCGGGCGAATACCCCCAAGGATTATCCCTCGTATGAAAGCAGTAAATACCAAGGCTGCCGCATGCATACCGAGCGTTTCGTAAAAGAAGTCTATGCTAAGCCCAAGGAGAAACCCCAAAAAGATGACCAGAGGGCGCGGCGTTCGAAACGGCAATAGCATAATGAAGAGTGGATATAAATGGACTTGCAAGTAACTTTCACCACTCCAACCCCAAACGATCTGTTTAAGGAAAAATACCTGGAGGGCCCATAGGAGCCCAAACCGAATAATGCTATTGATTATACCTCTATCCATCTATTCTTCGACGTCAAGTAGTTCTAAATCTCCTTTAAGCAGGTTGCGCACAACGTAGGCATGCTTGAGTCCAAAGAACTCATTAAATAATTCCACTTGCAAGGTGTAGGTGTTGCCGCCTGGAGGAGTGGAAATATCTGTTACTTTCCCGACCGGCACACCAGTGGGGAAAATATTTGAGAATCCAGTAGTCTCAATGGTGTCTCCGGGAGCCACGGCAGCATACTCCGGGATCGATGTCAAGGTAGCATAGCGGGCATCACCGCCCTGCCAGGCTAAGGATCCGAAGAAGTTTTTCCCTCTTAAGCCGGCACTTAGCCGCATATCACGATGTAGTAAGCTCATTACCCGGGCATGGCGAGCCGATACGGCAATCACAATACCAATCACACCCCGGTCATTAATGACACCCTGGTGTTTTTCAATGCCGTGTATGTATCCTCGATTGATAACGTAGGTGATATTGGCACTTAGTGGAGACTTGTTAATAATGTCTGCCGATACAAAGGTATACCGCTGTCGAATCGAATCAGACTGTTGAATGACCGAATCAATATTTATCCGTTCGGTATGAACGGCATTGGGAAGAAGCGATCGCAGCTCTGCATTTTCTTCTTGCAGTCGTTGGTTTTGCTCTCGAAGCGAGATGAAATCTTGCAACTTGTTGACGCGCTGCATTACCTTTCCCGAGTAGAGCGTCCAGGATTCAGCCGCGATTTCTTGTTGTGCACTATTGAAGTTAACGATTAGGTAGAAGCATAGGATCTCCAGGGCGGCAAACATAAAGAAGGCGCCGCTGCGTGTAAATAGCTGGAGTAAACTACTCATACGCCCTAAATTAGTGCTTAGTGAGAAATACCGAGTGCAAGATATGATAGTACAGGAGAATCTCTCTCCTCATGGAGGGTGCTTTATAGCAAGAGCCCTGTACTTTATACTACATTAGACGCTACCGCGCGGGATCAGGATGGCCATGTACCGCTGGGTATTAGCCAATGCTTTGCTGGTACCACGTACCACAGCACGTAATGGGTCTTCAGCAATATGAACCGGCAATTTTGTCTTTGAAGAAATTCGCTTATCCAGGCCGCGTAGCAAGGCACCACCACCAGTAAGGTAAAGCCCTGTGCGATAAATGTCACTGGCTAGCTCCGGTGGGGTGGCTTCCAGTGCGCGCAAGACCGCTTCTTCGATATTGGTAATGGACTCATCCAAAGCGTGTGCAATCTCTTTATAAGACACTTTGATCTGCTTCGGGATGCCGGTCATCAAGTCACGGCCGTTCACAGCAAAGTTTTCTGGTGGATCTTCCAACTCATCGAGTGCGGAGCCAACATGGATCTTAATCTGTTCGGCGGTGCGTTCCCCGATCAGCATGTTGTGCTGCCGCTTCATGTAATTCATGATGTCGGTAGTGAGTTCATCACCAGCAGTACGAATCGATTGATCGGTAACAATGCCAGAAAGAGCGATCACGGCAATTTCGGTGGTGCCACCTCCGATGTCAATGATCATATTACCAATAGGCTCCTCTACATCTAGGCCAATACCTAAGGCAGCAGCCATAGGTTCATAAATGAGATAGGTTTCTTTGGAATCCACATGGTCGGCAGAATCGAAGACAGCACGTTTTTCTACTTCTGTGATACCCGATGGGATACAGATGACCATTTTCATGTGCGTAAAGAAGCGCCGCCGCCGGCCGATCATCCGGATCATTCCTTCGATCATGCTTTCGGCAGCTTTGAAATCAGCGATTACTCCATCTTTCAATGGGCGGATCGTTTTGATTTCCTCGTGCGTCTTCTCATGCATTTGCATGGCCTTGCGGCCCACGGCAATAGTTTCATCAGTGCGGCGATTAGACGCCACGATTGATGGTTCATCTACTACTACTTCTCCGTCTTGTATGATGAGCGTGTTGGCCGTTCCTAGGTCGATAGCCAACTCTTGTTTAAATAGGCTGAATAATTGCATTAATATCTATTCTCCAAATTTTTTAGAGGCTGTTCAATTGTACAGCAACGGGATGATTTCAAGGTTGCCTGAATTTACGAAAATAAGCCCGAATTAGACCACTACTTTTCATAATAGGCACACAGCACTGAATACTGTCCTAAATCCCTGATGTACAACGGGACAAAGCAACGGAAATTTTCTGTAATAAGGAAATATGTAGGACTTTGCTATATCGATGGTCCAACAACGATTTCCCATTGGTCTTTTTTCTGGAAATATTGCTGCGCTAAATCCTGTAAATCACTGGGGCTGATCTGCCGGGTAGTCTCTACCAATTGGAGCAAAGTAGGAATGGGTAGCTCTTCCGTTAGGAACGTTCTGACGGTCTCGGCCCAGTTGAACGGCCCGTCTACCATCGTTAGGTAAGTTCCCATTAGGTAATTCTTGACCATAGACAATTCCTGTGCGGAAACAGGCTCTTGGCACAAGCGATCGAGCTCGAAGTAAATTTGATGAAGGCTATCGGCCACAACATCGTGACTTACCTCGGTGTCGATATGTAGGGCACCGTCCAAGCGGAGAGGGTCGTAGGATGCAGTGATATTGTACGTATAGCCTTTGTCTTCTCGAATGTTCTCCATCAATCTACTACCAAAGTAACCGCCGAGAAGTGTGGCCAAAACATGCATACCGTGTGCATCTTTATGAGAGCGGGGGAATAGTCGTCGCCCGATTCGGATGGCCGTCTGAGCAGCTTCGCCTTGTTGGAGTCGAATTTTTTCCGGGCCTCCAACGTCCACTGGCCATGGTGGCAGGGGTATAGCCGGCCCGGCAGGTAATTGACTTAGGCTATCGTTGATCAGTTTTTCTACAGCAGCATCGATCTTTCCACTGATAAGGAGAAATCCGTTGCCGGCGTGAAAGTGTTTTTGGTGATGGGCTACGAGTGTATCTCGTTCAAGCTGGAGGTAAGTCTTGGGCAGCGAATTGTAGCCATACGGATGGGTTTGGCCGAAAAAGCACTCGGTGATCTGCCGGTAGGCGACAACATCATTTTTACTCAAATCCTCCAGCAGCCCTTGTTGCTTTCGTCGGCAATACGCCCGCAATTCATCCTCAGGGAAAGTTGGTTGGGTTAATACTTCCAGCAAATGAGGTAAGACACTTGGCAAATGCCGATGCAAAGCGTAAAGTACTACGTTGCCGGTGTCCAACTGGAAGGGAAGGCTAATGCCAGCGCCATAATAATCGAGTCGCTCAGCCAATTGACCACTAGTGTGCGCACGAGTCCCTTCTTTTAAGAGCGCATTAGTAGTCCTTGCAACTAACGGGGCTTGCTCATAAGGACGTCCGGCCCAGAAAATCGCTTCCACTCGTACCACGTCTTGTGTACCCATCCCGATGCTGTAAACAGGCAAGCCATTATCAAGTTTCCAGGTTTGGACCTCCGGAAGGTCGATCTGGCGGACGGGATGGATCTCAGGGATCTGCTTTTTTAAAGACATAACGGCAAAATTAGCGGCATTTTCCCGTTTGTCTACCATTGCTGCCGAATAATGCCTATTTATCCACAAATTGTTAACACTTTACCGACTCAAATCGAGGGGGAAACTGTATTTTTGCTCTTTAACCAGAAAGAACCATCCTTATCTATGAAATTTAGCGTCTCTTCCGCTGATTTGTTGAAGCATCTTCAGGTGGCCGGCGGTGCCATCGGCTCTAATCCGGTACTACCCATTCTGGAGGACTTCCTATTCACCATAGCGAATAACCAGTTGACGATTGCTGCTACCGATTTGGAAACGTCCATTTCCACCAGTATGGAGGTAATGGCTGACAAGGATGGTACGGTAGCTGTTCCAGCAAAAATATTGCTGGAAACCTTGAAGGCATTGCCGCAACAGCCGATCACTTTCACCATCGATGATAGCAACTTTGGTATTGAAATCACCTCCGCCTATGGCAAGTATAAGCTGGCTGGCGAGAATGGCGATGACTACCCGAAGATTCCAGAACCCGACTCAGTGGATACGCTGAGTATGTCATCTCGTTCTTTGTTGCAAGGTATAACCAATACCCTGTTCGCTACCAGCTCCGATGAGCTACGGCCGGCCATGACGGGGGTTTACTTTCAGGTAGACTTTAATAAACTGACTCTCGTTGCCACCGATGCACATAAGTTGGTGAAGTATGCATTTAGCGATGTGGAAAGCGAAGTGTCTACTTCATTTATTGTACCTAAAAAAGCGCTAAACCTACTTAAAGGAGCACTCTCGGATGGAGACACGGTTAAGTTGTCCTTCAATAAAGCCAATGCTTTTTTCAGTTTTGGCGAAACGGATCTGGTATGCCGACTGATCGATGCTCGATACCCAGATTATAATGCTGTTATTCCGGTAGACAATCCTAACGAATTAACAGTTACCAGAACGGACTTCCAGAATTCACTTAAACGTATTGCGATCTACGCAAATAAGACAACGAATCAGGTGATCTTGAACGTTAGTGATGGGAGTCTGAATGTTTCGGCACAAGACCTGGATTTTTCCAACGAAGCAGCAGAGCAACTAAGTTGTAGCTATGATGGCGAGCCATTGACCATTGGGTTTAATGCACGCTTTTTAGTAGAAATGCTTGGTGTGCTGGAATCGGAGGAAGTGCGTTTGGAAATGAGCACACCAACTCGGGCTGGTATTCTCCTGCCAGTGGAGGAGATGGAAGGCGAAGAGATCCTGATGCTCGTTATGCCGGTGATGCTGAGCAATTAAGCGCTCACCTATGAATACTATCCTTAGGCGCTCCTGGAGGAGCGTGGCCGCCCTGGCCATGCTTGTCGTTGCTTGTTCTTCTGCGAACGAGCCACCGCAGGCAGTTGTTCAAGAATATATCCAATTGGTTAATCAGGGGCATATTGAAGAGGCTAAACTGCTCTGCACGCCTGCTCGACAAGCCTACCTTTCGGCTTTGAGCGGAGTGATGGAAGCCGCTGAAACCAATCCGGATTCCTCTGCAATCGAAATATTGGACGTGCAATGCCAAGTAGCAGATACGGTGGCTGTTTGCGAGACTCTCGAACGAGATTCTTTCTCTGAATACCGTGCACAATACACGCTAGTCCGTAGAGAAGGACTTTGGTTAGTCCATCAACCTAAAGTGTCAGGGGCTATTGAAAACAGCGAAGAAATCCTCATCCCGGACGAAGAGCAAGAATAATGACCCGCAAAACCGGCCTTTTCTTTGGTTCGTTTAACCCAGTACATACAGGGCATATGGTTATTGCAAACTATATGGCCACGCAAACTGATTTAGATGAAGTTTGGATGGTCGTTAGTCCGCATAACCCACTTAAGCCGAAAAAATCATTAGCTAATGATTATGATCGGCTTCATCTGGTACGGCTGGCCATTGGTGATAACCTTAACCTAAGGGCATCAGATGTTGAGTTTAGCTTGCCCAAACCTTCCTACACTATTGACACGCTCACCTACTTAGGGGAAAAATACCCCGAGCGCGATTTTGTGCTGATTATGGGAGGCGATAACCTAGGGAGCTTGCACAAGTGGAAGAACTACGAAATTATTCTTCGCGATTATTCGATCTACGTCTACCAACGTCCTGAATACGATCTAGGGGAATTGGAAACCCACGCTAGTGTTTGTATATGGGAAGCCCCTTTGATGCAAATATCCGCTTCCTATATCAGGAAGTGCCTGCGTGAAGATCGGTCGGTGCAATATCTCGTGCCGGATGCCGTATATGCTTACCTGGAGAGTACGACCTTGTATCGAGATTAAGTATGTCACAGCGATCACAAAGGGTTTTAAAAGAGCAAAAAGGAGTGCGACACAGTCGCACTCCTTTTTGCATAAGGCTCAGCGTGATTCGTGCTTAGTTGTTGTTATTAGGGGCAATTGTTTTGATCAATACACCACGACGAACGCGGTCGGTCAACTCCATGCCATTTACGATCGCCAGTTCTTCCAGCCGATCACTAGGTTGATTGAAGGATGACAAGACTTCTCGCAACGTCATATCTCGTGGGGCACTTACAATCGCCAAACGATCCGCTTGGCGGTTCAATTTGTCGGGGTCACTCAGTGAGCGGAACCCACTCATGATCGATAGAAGACGACCGCGATAAGAAGCAAAATCTTCCTGCATAGCCAAACCAAAGAAATGGTAGATCAGGTCGCCGTAAGAGATATAGTGCGAAACAGTCTTGATGACCTGCTGTGCCTGCTGACCTTGTGCATCTTGTCCTTCTTGCACCAAGTCGGCATAAACTTCTAAGGCCGTCAGGCCATTAACGGTGGTGCGCTGACTGGATATGACATTAAGTTCATACTGTTCATTGACCGCCTGCGCTGCTGCTTCTAAGGACTGGCCACTGCCAGCCTGTAGTATGCAAACAGCCTTACCGTCTTCCGGTGCCATTTGCACCTGTTGAGGGGTGTTTACAGTTCGCCACCCTGATGGGATTGGGTACTGGAATTTTAAATCAGGGTGATAGAAGTTGTTGTTTTCTACAAACCCTTGTCGGGGGTCTTCGCCATAGGTTAAACCTTCGAGCATGCGCAGGTACTCATCGCGATTGACTTGGTAAGAAGACTGAGGGTCGCGGCGTTGCCACTGCGATGCCAGCTGGCCTACGCGAACTTCCCGGTCACCTGGGTCAGGGTGGGTAGACATGAAGGTAGGCAGACGGTTTTCAGCACCGCCGCTCAAGCGGTCAAGCGTGTTGAAGAAGCCAGCCATTTCGATGGCGTTGTAGCCGATCTTAGTAGAGTACTCCACGCCAAGTTCATCCGACTCCGACTCGGCATCACGGCCATATTTTAGTAACATCAGCTGCATCGCCTGGCTGGCCTCTTGACCAAATTGTGCAAACTCTGGTGAAATAATCATACCAGCGATCAGGCCAACCTGAGCCAACATCGTACGGCTGTACTGGCGTGCCGAGTGGCGAGCTGTTACATGACCAATCTCATGGCCAAGTACCCCCGCAAATTCAGCCTCGTTGCTGAAGTGGGCAAGGATGCCCCGGGTAAAATATACATAGCCGCCAGGCAAGGCGAAGGCATTGACTACTGGAGAATCCAGGATTTTGAATTCATAGTTTAGGTCTGGGCGATGAGAAACAGCAGCCATCTCCTGGCCTTTCTCATTGATAAAAGCTTGCAACCGATCGTCTTGATACAAGCCAAATTGGGCTACGACCGAAGGATCGGATTGTTGGCCAAGTGCGATCTCCTGGCTTTCAGACATTAGCATGAGTTGCTTCTTGCCTGTGACGGGGTTGCGTGCACAGGTACTAAGCAAGAACACGGCCGTCAAACCTGCTAATGCGAGCAGGCGGCCAAGTGTAGGAAAAGAGGTGCGATAAAACATATCATTTAGCATTTATGGTCGATTAATCGATTGCGGTTGTATGGGGTCTTGCTGAAAACAGTCAACAAGCTGTGCGTACACTTGTGGAAGCTTTGCCCGGAACGACTCAGGCATTAAAAAATAAAAAGCAATAGAGAGCGCTGTCAAGTCGATGTCGGAAAGCCCGATCCAGCGCTCTACTGCTTCTTGTGGAAAGGAGCTGATTTGCGCCAGGTCATCCCATGTGGTACTTTCTAAAAAAGAGAAATCCTTCTCGGGATAAGACAGGCGGTAAATTTTGGCGTATTCATACCAGGCTGGGTTGAAGTACTGCCTTGGTTGCAAAAAGCCACGAACGATGTGGTCGGTACAAAACATAACCACGCCATCTGGCTCGTAGATCTCTGATGCGTGAAACGACTCCTGGTATTGCGGCGACACAAAAGGATGCGGATAGACAATAATGTTTTCGAAATTCGGGAATAGGAAATCCTCTTGCTGAAGTGTCATGGCCACAGGAGCGACCGCAATCATTAGTTGGACATCTTCAGGTACTTCGTCGAGTACTTGTGGCATGAAGTCGTGTCCCTTCCCGAATAAGAAGATACGCCGGCGGAACTCTCGTTTCCCCGCTTCGGTTAATCGTTGGTAGAAAGGGGAGCGTTCGGATAGAAGTCCCTTTAATCCACGATGCAGGTCGGGAGGATAGCGTTGCCACCACCACCAGTCAAGCTGTGGACTAAATACATAACATAGGACCAGCGCAATGGCTGATGGGATCATGACGAGGTAATGCACCTCGCGGTACATAACAGCCAGATAGATACTAACTGCAAAAATCAAAATAAAAGGGACCGCAATGAGTCGCGATGGCACCATGGTTCGTGATTGAGATCTATTGGTTCTAGTAAGAACCTGAATCTACATAGCTTATGACGAAGAAAAGAGACTGAAGGGTACAATTCGAATGATTTTAGAAAAAATTGCGGTTTGCACTTGCAGTGAAAGGAAATTAAATCTAAATTTGCCACTCCTTTGAAGAAAGGGACTCAACTTACAGGTGCGGTAGCTCAGTTGGTAGAGCAATGGACTGAAAATCCATGTGTCGGCGGTTCAATTCCGTCCCGCACCACAAAAATGATCAATTCGGCATGTTTATGCAGCCCGTACATCACCACCATCATCCTTTGAATATTGCACTCGCGGCATGTGGTGGTCCTGTATTTGGCTAAGTAGAAAGCTGAAAAAACCTTACAGAAGGCCTTCCGTTGTCGCGGAGGGCCTTCTGTCGTTTATACCCTCAGCAAGATCAATCCGGAGGCAAATCAAGAAACCAAAATTCATGGAAACCAGACTTAAGATCGCTGTTCAGAAAAAGGGTCGCTTGCTCGATGATTCACTACGATTGCTCAAGGAATGCGGGATTAAAGTGGATAATGGCCGAGATCAATTAAAAGCGCAGGCCCGCAATTTTCCTGTTGATATCCTCTACTTGCGGAATAGCGATATTCCAGAGTACGTCCAGGACGGTGTAGCCGATATCGGGATCATCGGGCAGAATACCATGATCGAAAAACAAAAGGCCATCGACGAAGTATTACTCCTTGGGTTTTCCAAGTGCCGCTTGTCGATCGCCACGCCCCGGCAAAGTGGTTATACGGGTTCCGATTGGCTCCAAGGCAAACGCATCGCTACCTCCTACCCTAATTCGCTCCGGCAGTACTTGACCAAACAAAATATCCAGGCAGATATCCATGAAATTTCTGGTTCAGTAGAGATTGCTCCAAATATTGGCTTAGCAGATGCTATTTGCGATTTGGTGAGTACCGGGAGTACGCTGTTCAAGAACAACCTCGAAGAAAATGAGGTTATGCTCAAGTCGCAGGCTTGTATTGTACGTGGCCAAAACCTGACAGCAGAAGCGCAGTCGATTCTAGATCGGTTGATCTTCCGCATTAAGTCCGTTCAGGAAGCACGTAAAAATAAATACCTGCTAATGAACGCACCCAATGAAGCGATTCCGGAAATCATTGAAATGTTGCCGGGGATGAAGAGCCCTACCGTGATGCCTTTGGCAGAAGAAGGATGGAGCTCTATTCACACGGTAATTTCGGAAGAAAGCTTTTGGGAAATCATCGATTCGCTGAAGAGCAAAGGAGCAGAAGGGATTCTCATTATTCCGATCCAAAAAATGATCGTGTAATCATGCAAACGTACATACACCCCGATCCGGCTAGCTGGCAGAATATTCTGAAACGTCCAGCTTTGGATTTGCAACAACTGGAAGCGCCAGTAGGCCAGATTCTTGCGGAAGTGCGGGAGCGCGGAGATAGCGCCCTGTTGGATTTTACGGCCCGCTTTGATGGTGTCCGGATTGCTGAATTACAGGTCAGTGAAGAAGAGGTGGCGGTGGCTGCGGAACAATTGACCACCGAATTGAAGACAGCCATTCATGTGGCTGCAGATAATATTCGCACCTTTCACCAGTCACAAGCACAGGAGCCGGAAGTAATCGAGACCATGAGAGGTGTGCGTTGCTGGCGCAAGTCGGTGGGTATTGAAAAAGTGGGCTTGTATATTCCGGGCGGTACAGCACCCTTATTCTCTACGGTGCTGATGCTTGCTGTCCCGGCGCAATTAGCAGGTTGTCGGGAAATCGTATTGTGCACACCACCACGTAAAGATGGGAGTGTGCATCCAGCCATTCTATATGCCGCGCAACTCGCTGGTGTAGAGCAGATTTATCGGCTCGGAGGGGCGCAAGCTATTGGCGCCCTTGCTTATGGTACGGCAAGTATTCCGGCTACCTACAAGATATTTGGCCCAGGGAATGCTTATGTGACGGTGGCTAAGCAACTGGTGGCTCAGACTGGTGTGGCCATTGATATGCCTGCGGGACCTTCTGAAGTATTGGTGCTGGCCGATGATACGGCTCATCCTGCCTACGTAGCTGCAGATTTATTAAGTCAAGCAGAACACGGTGCCGATAGCCAAGTGGTATTGGTGACTTATGAACAGGCTTTAGCCAAGCGAGTGATGGCAGAAGTAGATCGACAACTAGCAGATTTACCCCGCCGTGAATTTGCCGCAAAAAGTATGGCCAACAGCGCAGCCATTGTGGTTCGCAATCGAGAGGAAGCTTTGGGCTTGATCAATGCCTATGGGCCTGAACATCTTATCTTATCTGTGACTGATCCGCACTCCTATCTCGACGGGATTATCAATGCGGGGTCGGTATTTCTTGGTCATTACACACCGGAGTCGGTCGGAGATTATGCCAGTGGCACCAATCATACCTTGCCCACCAATGGCCATGCCAGGGCTTATTCAGGTGTCTCCCTAGACTCTTTTGTCAAGAAGATCACCTTCCAGGAATTGAGCGAGGATGGCTTAGCGCGAATAGCGCCCACCGTTATGACTATGGCGGCAGCCGAAGAACTGGAAGCACATCGCCGGGCGGTAGCCATTCGCCTTAATGATCAAAACTGATTAGTATGCAACCCGCCTTCGATATATCCCGCTTGGTACGCCCGAATATTGCCGGGTTGAAGCCGTATTCTTCCGCCCGGTCGGAATTTACTGGGCAGGCCGAAATCTTCTTGGATGCCAATGAGAACCCTTTTGAAACAGGCCTCAATCGCTATCCTGATCCGTTAGCCAAGCAGGTCAAAAAAATACTGAACCCTATTAAGAGGGTGGCAGCAGAACGAATGGTGCTGGGCAATGGTAGTGATGAAATTATTGACTTGATTTTCCGCATTTTTTGCGAACCAGGTCAAGATAATGTGATTACCATGTTGCCCACCTACGGCATGTATCGCGTGTCGGCAGATATCAATAATGTGGCCGTGAAGGAAGTGCCGCTACTTCAGGGCTTTATCCCGAATGTCGATGCTGTCTTGCGTGCGGTGGATGAGCGCACGAAAGTGTTATGGGTGTGTACGCCAAATAATCCTAGCGGGAATGATTTCCCCGAGTATGAGGTAAGGCGATTGGTAGAAGAGTTTCCAGGTATTGTGGTGATTGATGAAGCTTACATTGATTTTGCTGACCGACCATCTTATAGTACCTGGCTCGATGAGTTCCCTAACCTCATCATCATGCAAACCTTTTCCAAAGCCTGGGGTATGGCGGGTATCCGTTTGGGGATTGGGATGGCTTCTGAACAAATTGTCGACTTGATGAATGCCGTCAAGCCGCCTTATAATGTCAATGTGCTATCGCAGCAAAAGGCATTGGAAGCCTTGAAAGATGAGGCTACGTTTAAGCAGAAGCTAACTGAAATCAAAAGACAACGGCTGTGGTTGGAAGACCAACTACGTCGGTTTGATTGGGTAGCCAAGGTTCACCCTTCTGATGCCAACTTTTTACTGATCCAGGTGACCGATGCGCCTGACCTGTATCAGTTTTTGACGGGCAAAGGTATCATCGTGCGCGATCGATCGCGTCAATACCTTTGCGAAGGTTGCCTGCGATTTACAGTAGGCACCGAGCAAGAAAATCAACAACTAGTACAAGTACTGAAAACCTACTAGTATGGAAAAGATTCTTTTTATTGACCGTGATGGTACATTGATTCTGGAGCCGGAAGACTATCAGGTAGATGCCTTGGAGAAGGTAGAATTCTATCCGGAAGTCTTTCAGTACTTGGGGTTGATTGTTAGGGAATTGGATTATCAACTGGTACTAGTGACCAACCAGGATGGCTTGGGAACGGATAGCCACCCCGAAGAAAAATTCTGGCCGGCACATCAGTTTGTAATGAAGGCCTTTGCTAATGAAGGTATCCATTTCCAGGAGGAGATAATCGATCGCACCTTCGCGCATGAGAATCAACCTACCCGCAAGCCTGGCACCGCCTTGCTGACGCACTACTTGGAAGGCGACTACGACTTGGTTAATAGTTATGTTATTGGCGACCGCCTTACCGATATTCAGCTGGCTAAAAACTTGGGAGGAAAAGGGATTTGGATCAATACCGATCCAGCACTAGGGGCGGATGAATTGCAGCAAGAACAACTCGATAACTTACAGGGTACACTGGCGCTAACTACCACGAGTTGGGAAGATATTTATACTCACCTTAAGTTAGGTGCCCGAAAAGCCAGCGTCCATCGCAAGACGAAGGAAACTGACATCTTCATTGAATTGGACCTGGACGGTACGGGCCAAAGCGATATTCAAACAGGTTTGGGCTTTTTTGATCATATGCTCGACCAGATTGCACGCCACTCGAATAGCGACTTGCGCGTCAAGGTAGATGGTGATCTGCATATTGATGAACACCACACTATCGAGGATACGGCCCTGGCATTGGGCGAAGTAGTAGCTACCGCCCTGGGAAATAAATTGGGCCTGGAGCGCTATGGGTTTCATTTGCCGATGGATGAAGCGCTGGCGCAGGTAGCCATCGATTTTGGAGGGCGCCCCTGGTTGGTTTGGGAAGCAGATTTTCAGCGAGAGAAGATTGGCGATATGCCTACGGAGATGTTTTTCCATTTCTTCAAGTCCTTTTCCGATGCAGCACGCTGTAACCTAAACATTAAGGTGGAAGGAGACAATGAGCATCACAAGATCGAAGCCATTTTCAAAGGATTGGCAAAAGCGATTAAAATGGCGAAGCGGCGTGATGCTCGCAATGCGCAGTTGCCCAGTACAAAAGGAATGTTGTAAGGATGAAAATAGCGATCATAGATTACAATGCTGGTAACGTACGCTCGGTGCTCTATGCAATGGCACGCTTGGGGCAAGAGGCGATCTTAACCGCCGACCATGAAGCGATCCGCCAAGCGGATAAAGTGATCTTTCCGGGGGTAGGCGAGGCTCGGAATACCATGAATTTCCTTCGCGAAAAGGGCTTAGCTGATTTGATTCGTAGCCTGGAGCAACCAGTCTTAGGCATTTGTTTGGGAATGCAATTATTGTGCGAACATTCGGAGGAAAGCGACACCCCTTGTCTGGGAATTATTCCACAGCATGTACGCCGGTTTATCCCACAGAGAGGCGAGAAAGTGCCGCATATGGGATGGAATACCCTTCAACGAGCGGAGAATAGCTGGCTAAGCGAGGAGGTGCATGATCAGCATGTTTATTTTGTTCATAGCTATTATGTAGAGGAGGGGCTATTTACGGTGGGCACCACCCATCACATTCATCGCTTTAGCTCTGTACTGCGCAAGGATAACTTCTTTGCTACACAATTCCACCCGGAGAAGTCGGGGGCAGTAGGAGAGCATATCCTTCGCGATTTTTTATCGATTTAAGCAAGTACTATGCATATTATACCGGCGATAGATATCATTGATGGGAAATGTGTTCGCTTGACACAAGGGGACTATGCCCAGAAAAAGGTGTACAACGAAGACCCGTTGGCAGTTGCCAAATCATTCGAAGACGCGGGCCTGACCCGCTTGCACCTGGTGGATCTAGATGGGGCCAAAGCAAAGCATATCGTGAACTACCGTGTGCTGGAGCGCTTGGCAAGAGGAACAAGTCTCCATATAGATTTTGGAGGTGGGTTGAAGAGTGATGACGATTTGCGTATCGCTTTTGAGAGTGGAGCGCAGCAAGTGACAGGAGGGACCATTGCCGTAAAACAACCAGCTGTTTTTCAAAACTGGTTGACGACTTATGGACCGGAGCGGATCATATTAGGAGCTGACGTTCGCAATGGTTTTGTGGCAGTGTCGGGTTGGCAGGAAGAGAGTGAGCTAGAGCTAATGGATTTCTTGTCGGACTATACAAAGAAGGGGGTCGGTTATGCCATCTGCACCGAAGTGTCGCGTGATGGATTGTTGCAAGGCTCAGCAGTTGATTTGTACCGATCTATCCGAGAGGAATTTCCAGATTTAGAGCTGGTTGCTAGCGGAGGGGTGACGACCATGGAAGAAATCGAACAACTACGAGCCATTGGTTGCTTTGGAGCGATTGTGGGAAAAGCGATTTATGAAGGCCACTTGAGTTTAGATCAATTGAGCAGCATTAACCAGTCAAACCTGGAAACATAGTAGGATTCAATGTCAGAGCTTTCGATGTTACTATTAATTGGTGTTATTAGGGTCTTCACTAGTAAAGCTTTGCTATCAAGAAATGGTCAGGTGACGGAAAAGTTTCTGTTTAAAGTGCTTGGCCTTACTGTTGTATACAGTACTCTTCTTACACTCGTCTTAGTGCCTCTGGTGAGACCTGCTATTCTAGGGGCGGACATTTTGTTTAACATTGATCGCTCTGTGGAAGGAATAATCATCTCCTACCTGATTCTTTATGCTCTAGCTGTGTTTTTTCTTGAGTTAAGAAACAATCAAATATGCTTGCAAGGCGCTTATCCAAATGAAACGATATTCAAGGCCACTCTTGCATCTCATATTCTATCTGTTGTTGTTTGGATAGTTTTTATGATGACGTAACTCGTTCACCAAATTTAGGGCAAGTGCAAATGGTTAAGAAAGAATAGGTGGAAAATAGTGGGTGGCCTGCCCTGGTCATGTTTACCTTCGGTGATCGTCACTTCGTTCCTCGGAGTTGAGCGGAGCGAGTTTACCTTCGGTGATCGCCTACGGCTCGGAGTTAGCGGGGCGAGCATTTTTTGGTTCGTTTTTGCTGCGATTGGCAAAAATGAACAACGTCAAACGTGGAAAAACCCAGAAAGACAGAGTAAAATGTCTTCTTGTTGCTTAAGGTATTTTATTTCGCTTGCTGTAACCAGGCCTTTCTTGAGAGTAAAGTCTCAGTTTTTGGTTTGTATTCAATCAATAGAATTATGCTAGCAAAACGAATCATACCCTGTCTGGATATCAAAGATGGCCGTACTGTTAAGGGCGTCAACTTTGTGAACCTGCGTGATGCGGGTGACCCCGTTGAGTTGGGTGCACGCTATAGCCAGGAAGGTGCCGACGAATTGGTATTTCTGGATATTACGGCTACCCACGAGAAACGCAAGACATTGGCTGCCTTGGCCAAGGACATCGCTCAACACCTTAGCATCCCGTTTACGATTGGAGGGGGGATTAAGTCGGTAGAGGATGTGGAAGTGCTGTTGGATGCAGGGGCTGATAAAGTGTCGATCAATTCGGCAGCTGTCCGCCGCCCTGAATTGATTAGCGAACTGGCTGATGCGTTTGGTAGTCAGTTCGTGGTGTTGGCGGTAGATGCGAAGCAAGTAGGAGAGCAATGGCTAGTCCACTTGAACGGCGGCCGAATCGCCACAGATATTGAGTTGTTCCAATGGGTGAAAGAAGCAGAGAGCCGCGGTGCGGGGGAGATCCTGTTTACCAGTATGGATCACGACGGAACGAAGGCGGGTTTTGCGATAAAAGCGACAGCAAAGATGAGCAGCTTGTTAGAGATTCCGATCATTGCTTCCGGTGGAGCGGGGTCGAAAGAACATTTCGCTGAAGTATTTACCAGCGGCCAGGCCGATGCAGGGCTGGCCGCCAGTATTTTCCATTTTGGGGAAATTCCGGTGCCGAAGCTAAAGAGCTATTTGGCGGAACGGGCAATCCCAATTCGGCTGTAGGGCCTACATGAATGCGCTTCCAATACCAAAGAGCAAGCCGAATACTAAGAAGAGTGCATAAATGCCAACAACGATGGCTGTCATAATGCCCGTAATCTTAAAGTATCGCTTAAGGTTTTCGAAAGCAGTAGTAAGGTACATTTGATCATCAGCCTGCAACGCCATTTGGAGGTTGGTTGCAAAGCGGTAAAGGGCTAGCAAGACCATAAAGCCTATAGCAAAGATGATGAAGTAGAAAACGACAATCAGCCCTACGCCACCACCAACGCCACCGCCTAAGTTGGAGGTCATTAGGCTTAAGAAAGTTCCGCCACCAATTAATATGAGGAGTACGGCAATGCCGAAAAAGACAAAACCTACGATAGCGATGAATTTTGCCCAGCGGGCAGTTTCGTGAAGAAAGGCTCGAATACCACCTGTGATGACCAATTCAGATCCACCGGCAGATGAACCATCGAGAACGTCGTTCATATCCATAATGCAGAGTTTAGGTGAAAAAAATGGATGTTGACAAACAAAATACACGCTTTTTATTGTAGCTGAAATGATTGTACTATGAATTTTTTGATCAGTGATGTCGACTTTGAGAAAGGCCACGGCCTAGTTCCAGCAATTGTTCAAGACGCTCAAACCGACAAGGTGTTGATGCTTGGATACATGAATAAAGAGGCCTTGAGTAAGACGATAGAGGAGAAAAGGGTGACCTTCTTTAGTCGGTCTAAGAACCGACTCTGGACCAAAGGTGAGACCTCGGGGAATTTCCTGGACGTGGTGGAGCTTCGGCTGGATTGCGACCAAGATACGCTCCTGATTAGAGCACTACCTGTGGGGCCGGTTTGCCATACCGGGGCTGATACCTGCTTTAAAGAAACGAATCAAAAAGACTTCGTCCATCATTTGGAAGAAGTGATACAACAACGCCGCGATGAGCCCTCAGGCGACTCATATACCTCTTCGCTCTTTCGCAAAGGAATCAATAAGGTCGCACAAAAAGTAGGCGAAGAAGCAGTGGAGCTGGTCATCGAAGCCAAAGACGACAACAAGGATCTCTTTCTCAATGAAGCAGCAGATCTACTCTACCACTACCTGGTATTATTAGCTGCCAAGGACTATACGTGGGATGATGTTATTCAGGTGCTGGAAGGCCGTCATCGATAAGCTCAATATAAGCAAGGCCGATAACTGATCAGCTGACTGGCGTACGGGCTGACGGAACTAAGCTTTTTCGTACTTTAGTGGGGTAAATCCAGTGCTATGGCCAGAGACAAAGCCGAATCGACGATACCTGACTTGGAAGAGGCCCATTATTTGTCGCCGTTTGGTTGTTTTCGTATCACGGGAACAGTGCGGGGGGTGCGTTCTGTGCAATTCGTCGATACACAACCTTGCCCCGCGGGCCCAATTCCACGGGCGCTACGAGATGCCGTCAAGCAATTGGATGAGTACTTCAAACAACAGCGTGAGGAGTTCGATCTTCTTCTCGATTTTTCGGGGCATACCAATTTCCACCAGTCGGTGTGGGAAGAGTTGCTTAATATCCCGTACGGGCGAACAACCTCTTACCTGTCTATCGCAGAAAGAATTGGCGACCCAAAGGCTATTCGAGCGGTAGGGCAAGCCAACCGTCACAACCCAATTGCTATTGTAGTGCCTTGCCACCGAGTGATTGCCAAGAATGGTGACCTTCAGGGGTATTTTTATGGTCTTGATTTCAAGCGCCGCTTATTGGAACTCGAAAACCCCATGAGTTTTGCCCGACAGGGAAGCCTATTCTAATTCTGCCTTCGTTCATCAGCATTTAGTGATTCTGAAGGGAAGACCGGTCGACTTATCAATAGGTTGATGGTATGAATAAAACTAGAAGAACATGAGACAAGCATCCTCCCCTGAAGACTACATAGACCAGCATCCAGCCTGGCAAGAAGAACTCCAATTGCTGCGCACCATACTATTGGAAACCGATTTGGAAGAAACCATTAAATGGGGCGCTCCGGTATATACCATTGGCGGAAAGAATGTGGTAGGGCTAGGTGCGTTTAAATCCTATGTCGGCTTATGGTTTTATCAAGGATACTTTCTTGGTGATGAAGCACAAGTGCTAATGAATGCGCAGGAAGGGAAAACCAAAGCTATGCGACAATGGCGCTTCCAAGGTAAAAGCGAAATGAATATTGATCTAATTCGCGCTTACATCCTGGAGGCGATCGATAATCAAATAGCGGGGCTGGAAGTGAAGCCCAACAGGCAGAAAAAGGAAGTCGTGTTACCCGACGAATTGAAAGCAGCATTGGGTACTGTAGGAGGGTTGTCGGAGGCTTTCGACCGATTCACGCCGGGTAAACAACGCGAATTTGCCGAATACATTTCCGAAGCGAAACGAGAGGCAACTCGTCAGCGACGCCTACAAAAAGTCTTACCAATGATTATGGAAGGTAGAGGCTTGAATGACCAATATCGTTAACGGAAAGATCTAATCCTGTACATTTGCTGGTGAGCCACCTAAGCGACAACGGCACCTATGCCGGTTTTGGTAGCGAGGAGGTATTTCCGTATGAACAGAGAGTTTGCCACTAATGCCGTTCTGATCGTTCTGATCAACCTTTTAGTCAAGTCCTTTTACTTGTTTGGGATTGACCGTACGGTACAGAATATCTTGCCAGAAGGGCAATATGGCTTGTATTTTACCCTCTTCACCTTTGCCTTTCTATTTCAAATTGCTGCTGACTTTGGCTTACAGAACTTCAATGCACGGCAAGTTTCGCAGTCGCGTCACTTATTGACCAAGTATTTCCCTTATCTACTCGGTGTCAAGTCATTGTTGGGCGTGGGTTATCTTTTGGTTGTGGGCGTAGCGGGTTTTCTTTGGGGATTCCATTCGCTTGCCTGGCAATTATTGATGCTTATTGGCTTGAATCAGTTTCTACAAACGTTGATCCTGTTTCTGCGGTCCAATTTAGCAGGTCTGGGCTTATATCGCCTGGATAGTGTCGTTTCGGTACTGGATAAAAGTTTACTCATCCTCATTTGCGGACTCTTGCTTTGGGCTCCGGCATTTCGCGGCGACTTTCGCTTAGAGTGGTTTGTTTGGGCGCATACGCTGGCCTACACACTGACCATTTTTGTTTTGCTGACGTATTTGTCGCGACGACTCGGGAGTGTGCGCTTGCGTTTTCGTAAGCCGGTAATCCTTTACTTTCTTCGATCGAGTGCACCCTACGCTTTAGTTATTTTCCTGATGACAGCCTATACTCGGCTTGATGGAGTGATGATTGAGCGTTTATTGGATAATGGCCTGGTGGAGGCAGATCGTTATGCGTCGGCTTTTCGCTTATTGGATGCCAGTAATGTAGCCGGCTTCTTATTGGCGGGCTTGTTGTTGCCTATGTTTTCCCGTCAGATTAAGGAGAAGGTGTCAGTTGTGCCATTGATCCGATTAGGGATTACTACGATTTGGGTCGGGGCAATTAGCCTGGCTATAAGCGTTTGGTGGTTTGCTACGCCTTTGATGGAGGCGCTCTATACTGATGGGAATGCCTATTCTGGCCGTATTGTACAATGGCTGATGCTGGCGTTTATCCCAATGTCTGGCACCTATGTTTATGGAACATTATTGACCGCAAATGGCAACCTGCGGCGGATGAATCAAATTTTCGCAGCGGGTTTTATGTTAAACCTGACCCTTAATTTAGTGCTGATCCCTAGCATGGCTGCTGAAGGAGCGGCGCTGGCCACGTTCATCACCCAGAGTATTGTTTTCCTCGCTCAGGTAGTGTTGGCAATGCGTTTGCTTAAGTTGTCTTGGGCGCCAAGCTTGTTGATGCAGTTGTTACTTTTTTCGGGACTAATTTGGTTAGTGGGTTGGGCCCTTTCTGGTAGCTCATTATCCTGGCATTGGAGTGTTAAATTCCTTGCTTGCGTATCCGTTGGTGGATTGCTCGCGTTCCTATTGCGATTGCTCGACCTACGAAGCTGGCTTGCCTGGTTTAGCCGATGATCTTGAAGTCAGTACTTGGACATACGCTTAATAATCCCTTCGCCACGCTGAAAAGGATGGCTTTTTTCTACTTTTGCGGAATAATTTGATCCGAGGAGTGATATGGTCCCCGAGAGAGGGATTGGTTTCGAGCAGGATCAAGACTTAAGGACGGTATATGACAACTACTCAACAATCTAAGTCGAACCCATCGACAGAGATTCATCCTCCTGGAAATTTATTGGATGTCTTACGGACCCTCTTTCGCTGGAAAAAGGAAATCATCGGCATCTGCTTATTAACCGGTATTGGTGCGGCGATCATCGTAATGTTGCTACCGGTTTATTATCAGGCCAGCACTACTTTTTTGGCCACTAGCCCGGATCAAGCCACCCCCGAATTGCTATTCGGAGAAGGAGGCGTTGCTCCCGAATTGTACGGGAATGAGAACGATATTGATCGCTTGCTAACAATTGCGGCATCTAATGAATTGGTCGACTACTTGGTGGACTCCTTTAACCTTTACGAACATTATGATGTGGATGCTGACAGCCCACGCGGACGCCATTATGTTCGTAAGAGTTTTCGTGGCGTGTATGAAGTGACGAAAACCAAGCGCGACGCTATACAGGTCAGTATTGAAGACCAAGACCCGGAGCTGGCTGCACAGATGGCTCGTGTTTCACGGGACAAGATCAACCAATTAGCCCAGAACCTGATTAAGGCAACGCAAGAACGTTCGATCCAAGCTTTTGAAGGAGACATTGTGGCGAAGGAGGATCAGCTACAGACCCTAAGCGACACCTTGCAGTCATTAAGAGAGCGCTTCGGTATTTATAATACAGAGGCACAATCCGAAAGTATTACGGGTTTAGCATCCAAAACAGAGAGTAACCTGAATGGTGCTCGGGCCAAGTTAGAGGCGTTTCGGGAGCGACGAAGTGGCCGCTTTCGCGACTCGGTTGCGGTGTATGAAGTCAAAGTGCAGGGCTTAGAGGAGGAAATGGCCCAATTGAACACTAAGTTGGAAAAATTCAATCAAGGCTTTTCGAAGGTGCAATCCTATGCGCGTCAGTATTTGCAAGCGAATATTAGCTTGAGTGAAGACAAAGAAAAACTCAAGCAATACCAGGCTGTATATAATTCGAATATCCCAGCGATTATCCTGGTGGAAGAGGCTTCGGTGCCCATGATCAAGTCTCGCCCATTTCGAACGCTGGTGGTACTGGCA
>SPJK01048244.1_pt1 | contig 39040 bp, 39 predicted proteins | sample 3741771 | NCBI WGS metagenome assembly SPJK01 (sample SAMN10925997, study PRJNA522277) | cold seep metagenome | isolation source: Elba SIP-enriched marine methane seep metagenome, extraction at timepoint T2 | place: Italy: coast of Elba, Mediterranean Sea
ATCTAACGCTGTTGCCACACGATCCACATGGGCATCGCGATCCGCGATGGTTAGAATCTCGGGAACATCAATCTGACAGGCGATAATGGTGGCGGTATCTGACATAATTCCTTTGGCCCCTCTTTATCATGCACCATAGGTGACGGCGACTTTGCCATACGGTCCGAAATCCGCTTCGAATCGATCGCCCAGAACACCGCCAATAATCGGTGTTATCAATCCGGTCGTGACAACTTGCCCGGCCAGGAGTGTCTTTGCCCGGCTGCCCAGATGGTTCACAAGCCATGTCAGTGATTTAAGCGGACCGCCGAGGACTGCCGCCCCCGTGCCTTCACCCGCCCCGACACCATTCTTGGACACAGAGACCATTTGCTTTGCCAGTTCTTCTGGCTTCCAGTCGCGTTTGCCCTCGCCAAGAATAAAGGCGTGACTGACACCCCCATCCGCGATGAGCCAAAGCACATCGGCCTTGAATCCGCCGGGCACGCGAGGGTCAACGATCTCAATCGCCGGGTGGACCATGTCGACAGCCGCAGCGACTTCATCCTCACTATAGCCATTCGGTTTTGGAGCCAGTGTTTTGCCCATTGTGAAGGCGAATTCCGGCTCGGCGACATTTGTGCCACCGGCCCGCACCGGGACAGTCGCGCCGCTGTCATGGCTAAGCGCTTCAAAGAGCTGACCGGTGAAGGGCTCCGTCGTGCCCAAGGCTGCCATCGCACGTTCGCTGCTGCACCCGACCTTCCAGCCGGTTGCCATAGTGCCGAGCGTATCAATGATAAAACCCGCCCCGAAGTCGCGTGTTGCTTCGGCAGCGAGCACGCCCGCTGGCCTTGGCAACAATTCCACATCAGCAGTCCGTCTCTCAAGACGGGCTGCCGCAAGCTCACGCGCCACCTGTTTCGACAAAGCTTCGGCAATATCCGGATGGGTCTCCGGATTGGGCGTGTTACTCATCGCGGTGTTCTCCGGTTCAGGAAAGCGCCTGACAGGCCGCCTGAATACGACGGCAGGCTTCTTCCAGTGCTTCCGTCGATGTCGCATAGGAGATCCGGAAATGCGGCGAAAGGCCGAAGGCTTCTCCGTGGACACAGGCGACGCCCTTGTCTTCCAGAAGATACGTCACGAAATCCTGGTCGGTTTCGATAACCTTGCCGTCCGGCGTCTTGCGGCCCATCAAATCCTTGCAGGACGGATAGACATAGAATGCGCCAATCGGTGTCTGGCAATCGATACCAGGCGTTTCATTCAGCATCCGAACGACCATGTCACGGCGTTCCTTGAAGACCGCATTGTGCTCCGCAATGAAGGAATGATCGCCATCCAATGCGGCAATTGCCGCCCATTGAACGAATGTCGTCAGCGAAGTTGTCGATTGCGAATTCAACATGTTCATCGCTTTGATCAGGTCCGCATTGCCGGCCGCATAGCCGATACGCCAACCGGTCATGCAATAGGCCTTGGACAGACCGTTCAGCGTCAACACGCGATCCATCAGGCCGGGTTCGACCTGTGCCATGGTTGAAAACTCAAAGCCGTCATAGACCAGGAATTCATACATATCGTCGGTCATGACATGGACATGGCTGTTTTCCGGCGCCATCAGAACATCGGCGAGCGCCTTCAGTTCCGCCTTGGTATAGCCGGCACCAGTCGGGTTGGACGGGTTGTTCAGCATCAGCCATTTGGTACGCGGCGTGATCGCGTCAGCCAGTTGCGCCGGGCTCATCTTGAAGCCGGTTTCCGCAGGGCAATTGACCACGACCGGCTCGCCCTCCATCAGGGCAGCGATATCGGTGTAGCTGACCCAGAAAGGGGCGGGAATGATGACTTCATCGCCCGGGTTCAGGGTTGCCATCAACGCATTGAAGATCGTTTGTTTTCCGCCGGTCCCGACATTGATCTGCGCGGGACTGTAGTCGAGCCCGTTATCGCGCTTCAGTTTCCGGCAGATCGCTTCCCGAAGGGCCGGAATACCGGGCGGCGGGCCATATTTGGTCTTTCCGGACGCAATCGCGTCATAGGCGGCTTGTTTGATATGTTCCGGGGTATCGAAGTCCGGTTCCCCTGCGCCCAATCCGATCACATCATGACCAGCGGCTTTCAGCTCATTCGCCTTCGCGGTGACGGCGACGGTGGGGGACGGTTTGATTCTTTTCAGACGGTCGGCGAGGAAAGCCATGACGAAACCTCCTTGGGGCTAGGCCAGATTCAGGGCGGGCAAACAGATTGTGCGCGGCAAGCCGGCACACTACACCCATCCCCGCCGGACGCAACCCGTGAACGCTGTTTTCACGAAAACTTTGCCACAATATCGCCGCAGTAGGGACGCGTCTCCGCCCCCGACTGGTCGCGCCGTTGCCTCCATGCAGCGTTTTACTCTCTGCCATCGCCAATCATGGGCAAGGGAGAAGAGAGATGCATGTCCGGGAAATCGACGCGCCGAAACTGTCGTTCAATTTGCAGGCATGGCGCTGGCTGATCGCAGCCGGCCTGGGCTTCATGTCGGGTGCTGCGATGATGCTGTTGATGATGCAAGGCGCCGCAGCTGCCCCGCCGGCTGATCTAAAGGTCGACAATCGCTTGCTCATCCGCGTGCTGGAGAAAGAAGGCGATGCTGTTCCCGCCTGGACCGAAGCTCCCCTTGTTGCGACGGCTATTGAGATGGATGTCAGCGGCTTCGTCATTCGCGGATCGGTGCGGCAGATATTCAAGAACCCGACAAACGCATGGGTTGAAGGGGTCTACAAGTTTCCGCTTCCCGATGATGCGGCGGTCGATGACTTGAAGCTGGAAGTCGCGGGCCGTGTTGTCGAAGGCGTGATACAGGAACGTGCGGAAGCCAAGCGCACATACGAGACCGCTGTCGCGGCGGGTCAGGCGGCCAGCCTGCTGGAGCAGGAGCGCCCCAATCTCTTCACCGTTTCAGTTGCCAATATTCCTCCCGGCGAGGCGGTTGAAGTGACACTTGGGTATCAAGCCAAGGCCCGCCGCGATGGCGATGCGTTTGAGCTTACCATGCCGTTGGTCGCGGCCCCCCGCTACCTGCCCCCGCAACCGCTGGCCGGCGCCGAGCATCCAGCCCTTCGCGCGATTGAGGATCGTATTGCGAAGGACCGGGATGCCATCACATTTCCGGTTTCTCCGCGTCGGCGGAATGCCGCTGCCTTTGATATTCATCTTAACGCCGGTGCCCCGCTTGCCAGCCTGGATAGCCCGACCCATGACCTGACCGTGGTGCAGGAAAAGGAAGGGGAGTTTCGGATCGGCCTGCGCCAGGGCGTGGTTCCAGCGGACCGGGATTTCGTCCTACGTTGGCAGACGGAGCGTGGGACGGCACCTGGCGCTGCCTTGTTTCGGGAAAGCATGGGGGGCGCGGATTATCTGTTGTTCATGATGCTGCCACCCAATGCGGAAACAACAGATGATATGGTCACGCCGCGCGATGTGACCTTCGTGATCGACACGTCATCCTCCATGCATGGCGATGCAATGACGGCAGCGAAAGATGCCCTCGCGCATGCGCTGGAACAGTTGGAGCCTCAGGACCGCTTCGACATCGTTGCTTTCAATCACGAATTCCGACGACTGTTTCCTGATGGGCATGACGTGACACCCCGAAGCTTGGATGCCGCCATGCGCTTCACGGCGGAACTGCAGGCTGATGGCGGAACGGAAATGGCCCCGGCGCTCGCGTCCGCCCTAAGTGGAGATGCAACAGAGGGGGCTGTGCGCCAGGTGGTGTTTTTAACCGATGGGCTGGTTGGTAACGAAGACCAGCTCTTCGGATTGATTGAGCACCGTTTGGGCAATGCCCGGCTTTTCACGGTCGGGTTGGGACCCGCGCCCAATGGCTGGTTCATGCGCAAGTCGGCTGAGCTGGGGCGCGGTCGAAACATTCAGATCGCCGATTATGGCAAGGCCGCTGAGACCCTCGCCACATTCTATGACGGGATATCAAAGCCGGTGGCGACAGATTTGGTGGTTGGCAGTGAAGCCGGCATTTTGGAAAGCTATCCGCGCGATCTCCCTGATCTCTACGGAGATGAGCCGGTGATTGCGGTAATGCGTCTTGATGATCCGGATGGCGCGCCCGTCGATAATTTCGCCCTGATGGGCACTAGCGAGGGCGAGATGTGGACCCGCCATGTCCAGTTGGATGCTGCGACACCGGGAACCGGCATCGCCAAGCTTTGGGCACGGGCAAAGGTGGATTCTCTGATCGATGAGATGCGCCGTGGTCTCTTGTCGGAGGCAGAAGCGCGGGACGCCATCTTGGAAGTGGCACTGACCCATGGGATCACAACGCGATACACAAGCCTTGTCGCCGTTGATAAGACGCCGATCCGCCCGGTGGAGGAGGAGATGGTCTCCACCGATATTCCCGCTGACCGCCCGGCGGGCTGGACGGATGCCAATCACGCTGGCTTGAATGCCCCGGCAAGTGCGCCTGCACCACAGCGCGCTGCGACGCCACAAGTCCAACTGCAACAGGCATCGATGGTTCGGATCGGCGGTCCGGCTGGTGCCATCGGATGGGAAACAACATTACAGCTTGGCTTGATCGCCCTTGGCTGTGGGGTGTTGGTCTTCGTCATTGCACTTGGTTGGCGGCGTGAGGTCGCTTGATGCGTCACCCCGATTCTCGCCTTCTTTGCCGCCCCGCTTCCCGCCCTGCTTCCCGCGCCGTGCGTCTCGCCATCCTCGCAATCGGCTTGTTCCTGATCGGCTGCGGGGTCTGGCAGGTCGGCAATGTGGCCATCATTCAGGCCAAGGCGTGGCTTGCTCCGATCCTGGTTGAACGTGCTTGGGAGCGGGCTTTGGCAGGTGAGGAAGGCGCAGCGCTGAAACCTTGGCCCTGGGCCGACACGATGCCGGCCCTGAAGCTTACCTTCCCATCGCGGGGCGAAACAGTCTTGGCGTTGGAGGGCGCAACCGCCCGCGCCATGGCCTTCGGGCCGGTCCTGGAAGACAGCGGAGAGACCCCGGTTCTCTTCGGCCATCGCGACAGCCATTTCCGCTTTCTGAAAGACCTGGAAGCTGGGGAGGCGATGACGGTTCAATATCGCGATGGCCATCGCGAAGCGTATCAAATCGCCGCCATTGCCGTCCGTCATAAGGACAGTATAACCATCCCCAAGGGTCGCCAGGGTGACTATTTCGCGCTTGTCACCTGCTATCCTTTTGATGCTGCGGAAGCCGGCGGGCCTTTGCGTTATGTCCTCCTCGCAAAACGCGCTCCAGCGCTCTAGGATGTGATGTTCGAGAGGTGAGACGCGTCTTGCCGCTCCGCAGGATGAAGATCTAGGCATAGGCGCATTTGAAAGGAACACCCGATGCAATATCCGCCCGGTATCGCCTATATGGATGGCGAGTATGTCACGATGGACAAGGCGAAGATCTCAGTTCTGGATTGGGGGCTTCTTCGCTCGGACGCGACGTATGACGTGGTGCATGTGTGGAAGGGGCGCTTCTTTCGGCTGGATGCGCATCTGGATCGTTTCCAACGGTCGATTGATAAGATCAAGTTGAAGCTTCCAGTGTCCCGCGATGAGCTGGCGAAAATCCTGGCCGAATGTGTGCAGCGGTCGGGGCATGAGGACGCCTATGTCGAGATGATCATGACCCGGGGTGTCTCGCCCACGTTCTCCCGCGATCCACGCGATGCGGAAAACCGCCTGATTTGCTTTTCAATCCCCTTTGGCTGGATTCTGAAGCCCGAGGATCGGGAGAGCGGTCTCGCCGTCGCGATCTCCGAAATCCGCCGCATCGATCCGGCCTCCGTCGATCCGACCGTGAAGAACTATCATTGGCTTGATCTGGTGATGGGGATGTATGAGGCCTATGAGCGGGATGCGACGACGGTGATCCTGACCGATCCCGATGGCAATCTGACGGAAGGGCCGGGCTTCAACCTCTTCATCGTTAAGGATGGTCGGATCGCGACCCCGGACAGAGGGGTGCTGGAAGGTATCTCCCGGAAGAGTGCCATCGATCTTGCGCGGGAGCTGCAACTCCCAATCGAGGAACGTGCGGTCCCGGCTTCTGAAGCCCGGATGGCGGATGAGGTCTTCGTTACCTCGACCGCTGGCGGTATCATGCCGATCACCCGCCTGGACGGCAAAACAGTGGGAGAGGGCGGCATGGGGCCGATAACCCGACGCCTTGTTGAAACCTACTGGGCCAAACACAGTCACCCTGATTGGTCGACCGCAGTGGATTCTGTGCTTGAAGCCAAGTGATGCGCAAATTGGGCACGACTGCCCTTCCTTAGAGGATCACCCCCGCAAGAACATCTTCGACACCCCGTTCAGCGTCACAAAAATCTCTGCGAAGCGTTTTTCGAAGGCGGGCCAACTTGGGGACTTGGGGAGGGACTTTCGGATATCTTCGACTGTGCGGCTTCCATCAACCAGCGACAGGACAGCCTTGGTTTCCCCCGGCAGTGGGAGCGCGAGGCGCAGCCCGTCGATTTCCAGCGGTAGGGTCTCCGCCCCATCCGGCATGCTCCGGAACAACTGTGCGGTGGCGCTGTCTCGGAAGATCGGGACCGACCGGCGGGTTAGTATGGCGTCGCAGCGTTCTGCCCGAGACACGGGCGTGACGTAGCAGATATGCTTGCGCAGATTTCCGGCCAGTGCCTCGGCCAGACCGGCGCGCTCGGCGGCGGATAGTTTCGCGACCCGGCGGATCGCCTGAGGGTCTTTTAAGTAAGTCTCCGGCCGATAGCGGATTGGATCGATCCAGCTGGTGAGCTTCAGACCGGCGGCGTCGATATCCGCCATAAGATCCGCAGCGCGATAGGCTCTGTCGCGGGAATGCAGCAGCAGATCATAAAGCCCGGCATCGCTATCCATGTGATCGCGCATCAAAGGATTGCGGCGGAAGCGGTTGGTTTCCGGTAGCGTCTCCAGCACTGCCTTTGCGGCGGCCACCTGTTTTTCCGGGGACAGTGCACTGTCGGGTGCCAGAAGGCGCAGGGCCTCCTGAAGTTCATAGACCCCGGTGCGGCCATATTCCCCATAGACCATCAACCCCATGCCGCCGGTCGGCTTCAACGCCTTGGCGAGGGCAGCAAGGCCGGCCACTGGGTTGTCGAGATGATGGATGACCCCGCAGCAGTCGATATAGTCAAACGCACCATGTTCAGCGGCATCCAGTAGCGAGCCGGTATGGAAGGCGACACGATCCGATAATCCCCGGGCAGCGATCCTGGCCTCTGCAATCTCCCGCGATGCGGTGGAGAGGTCCAGATAAGTGATCTCTGCCTCAATACTGGCATCTTGTGTTTGTTGGGTGAGCATCACTAGCGCATCGCCCGTTCCACCACCGGCAACGAGGATTCGGCAAGGGGAGGGCAACCGACCCTGGAATAGATGATGCGCCAGCTCCGGCACGTGGCTGGGCGAGCCGGTGATCAGCCGTCGTGCCTCATCCGCCGGGTCGCGCGCCGGGTAGGGATAGGCCTCATACTGGGCCGAAACGGCACGGTCTTTGGCATTACCCCGGCTCATCTGTCAGGCGGTCCCCGCAACGTCGATGACGATTTTCCCCCGGGCCCGGCGCTCCAGCAACATCCGATAGCCCTCCTCCAATTTCGACAACGGCAGGACACAGTCGATATGCGGATTGAGGTGACGGGTCTCAAACAACTCCCGCAATGTGGCGAAGGATCGACGCATGACGCTTGGATCCAATGTTGCGTAGTTGCCCCAATAGAGACCGATGATATCGACATTTTTAACCAAGGCGATATTGGCCGGAATCTTTTGGACGTCACCGCCGGCAAAACCGACAATAACCAGTCGCCCTGCCGGTTTTGTGGCGCGAAGGGCTTGGCCGAACAGCTCCCCGCCGACCGGGTCGAAGACGACATCGGCACCGCCGGTCAGTTCCTTCACACGGCTTCGCAGATCTTCTTTTGCGTAATCGATCAGATGATCGGCCCCCCGCGATTCGGCCAAGGCGAGTTTGTCTGTGCTGGAAGCTGCGGCGATGACCGTCGCCCCCATCGCCTTGCCGATTTCAACAGCTGCCAGGCCGACACCACCCCCGGCGCCGGTGACCAGTAGAACCTCCCCCGATTTCAGCTTGGCACGATGGTTCAGCCCGACTTCTGCGGTGCCATAGACGACCGGGAAAGCCGCTGCTTGCGCGTCTTCCAGGGAAGGCGGGGCGAGCCAGCATTTCTCAAATGGCACGATAGCGGTTTCAGCGAAGGCGCCGCTGCCACCAAAAACCATGGCGCGATCACCGACGAAAATCCCGTCTGTCCTGGCCCCGACTGCCTGCACTTCCCCGGCGAATTCCATGCCGGGAATGAAAGGTACTTCGGGCGTTTCCTGATAGCTGCCATCCAGCATTAACGTATCAGCAAAGTTCAGCGCGGCATGGCGCACGGCAATACGAACTTCGCCCGGTCCGGGCTCGCCGGGATCATCCGCTTCGCCGATGCTGAGCTGCTCAAGCCCCCCGCGACCTTTGATCAAGGCAGCGCGCATCAGAAGGCAAGCCAACCGTCTGCGGGACGGATCGCCCCGGTCTGGATCGCGTTGCGGTTCTTGACCGGTACTTCGACCCAGCTGGAGAGTTTCTCCAGGTCGCTGCCATCCAATACACCGATATGGCGCAGCACAGCGGTCATCATGGCTTCCGCGCCGCGTGTCGCGCCATCATCGCATTTCAGTGCGACACCCAACCCATATTCAGGCAGGGCGGCGCAAAAGACACCCTCGGCGCCTGTTTTGATAAAGGCTTTGGCGCCCAGAACGTCCATGACCTCCGTGCAGAAGCGACCCGTACCGGCGACCATGATCGGATGGGTGGCAACGGCGGCTTTGATTTCTTCGCAGGCCTTGGCGCGGGCTTCCGGCAGATCGGTTGGGGCGGCGAAGCGGGCGAAGCCATAGGCGATATTCTCCAGCGGGATCGCCCAGGTTGGCACAGAGCATCCATCGGGAGAGCGTGGCGCACCTGTCAGGTCGACACCGCACATGGCTTCAAACATGCCGAGAATGCGTTGTTGTACCGGGTGCTCCGGTTTCAGATAGCCTTTGGTCGGCGCGCCAATATGCTTGGCGAGCGCCAGCATGCCGGAGTGCTTGCCCGAACAGTTATTGTGCAGCTGATTGGGGCCTTCTCCCGAAATCGCAAGCGCCCGGGCGCTTTCTTCGTGGTAGGGCCAGTGAGAGCCGCATTCCAGATCGGCCTCACTCAGGCCCAGCTTCCCCAGCATGCTGGCTGCGGCATCCGCATGAACGGGCTCCCCATTATGGGAAGAGCACGCGAAGGCGGTTTCCGCCGCACTGAATCCCGCAGCGGCAAAGGCACCGCTTTCAACACCGGGCAGCGCTTGAAACGCCTTGATAGCGGAGCGGGGAAAGACGGCCTGACTGATGTCTCCCCAGGAAGCTTCGACTGCGCCGGAGACGGATATAACAGCGGCCGCGCCTCGATGCCGGCTTTCGACAATACCGCCGCGGGTGACTTCCACCGTCATTGGATTTGCGGAAGGCGCTGAATGATGTGTGTCGAGCGGCATGGCCGGTGTCCTATCTATCCTGGAGCTAGTCAATCCTGGAGCTAGCAGGGTTCAATTATGGGAAAGGCCAGACATAGCGCTCTTGGCCCTGCCAGCGCAAGCAATGGCTCATCGATTGGCGCGGCGGGGGGGAGATGATACCGATGAGGATCGTTGATAGGGCAAGGATGGTTTCACGATGACGGAAGGGCTGGGCCTCTATCCCGGATATTTGGATGCGCCGGCGCAGTCTGCGCTGTTGTCAGCAATCCGGCATGCCCTTTCCAATGCCCCGCTTTATCGGCCATCAATGCCGGGCTCCGGCAAAGAATTCTCTGTCCGGATGAGCAATTGCGGTCCCCTGGGATGGGTTTCTGATCGCACGGGGTATCGCTATCAGGACCATCATCCCGATACGAAACAGGCTTGGCCCGAGATGCCGCCGGCACTCCTTAAGCTCTGGCAGGATTTGGCAGGCTATCCCCACCCGCCTGAGGCGTGCCTGATCAACTGGTATGAGCCGGGCGCGCGGATGGGGCTGCATCGCGATCAGGATGAGGCCGCGAGAGAGGCGCCTGTTGTCTCTATCTCGCTTGGGGGTAGAGGGTTATTTCGAATTGGCGGGCCGAAGCGGCGTGATCCGACCCGGTCCGTCTGGTTGTCATCGGGGGATGTTGTGATTTTGGCGGGCTCGGCGCGGCAGTGCTACCACGGGATCGACCGGATCGATCCAACCCCGGCCTCTCCGCTCGTTGTTCCGGGGCGGCTTAATCTGACGCTTCGGCGTGTAACACAGCCGCCGCGATGACGGCGATATAGGCGGCGATCCAAGCGGTTAGGAGGAGCGTTAACACGCCTCCCAATCCCCGATAGGTCCCTTGGGCAAGAAACACGTCAATGTGGGACAGTGGTTCCGCGACCATTGGAATGACATTTTCGCCGGCAATATAGTGTAAGGCGCCGAAGACGAATGCGGCCAGCAGGCAGCGCGGTAGCCAGCCGATCGCCGGTAGTAGCAGACCTTTGCTTGGCTCTCTCATACAACGGGCGAGGGATAGCCCAAACCAGAAGGCGATGCCCAGGGCCAACCCTTTCAGAACATCACTTGCCCAGACGGTTAAGCCAATCGGGACGATGTCTCCCAGCAGTTCTGATGCGCCGGCGATAATCGCGCTGCTTGTCATTTGAAGAACACAAAATGCGGTAAGCAGGGCGAGACAAAGCCCGATGAAAAGGGTCAGGCTCCTCAGGTGAAAGATAGATATGAGGGGGAGGAGCCAGTCTGCCGTCAGACGCTTGCCGTTGAATAGATCCGGCACCAGCCGACCCCAAGCGAGCACAAGCGGTGCCAGTCCGATGAGGAACAGGATATCGTTGATAATGAACGAAAATGTCACGGCACCGAACGAACGCCAAGTCCGGCCTGGCTCCCATAAATCAAGCAACAACAGGGCGATGATTGTTGGCCACGCCGCGCTGAAGAATACTAGGGGCGCGCGAAACGGCAGGAACAATGTTCCGGCAAACAGGCCTTGCGGCAGGATTGGTGCAGGCGGATCGAAGTGGCGCAACGCTGGTGCCGCCGTCAGTTGATGCTGTCGGCGATTGCCTGCGCTGCGGCAACCGGGTCATCTGCACCGGTAATGGGGCGTCCGATAACGATATAATCAGCCCCGGCATGGATCGCCTGATCCGGCGTCATCACCCGCTTCTGATCCCCGATTTCCGCCCCAGCAGGCCGGATCCCGGGGACAATCAGCTTGAAGTCCGGGCCACATTCCTGGCGGATCGCAGTAATTTCCCGTGCCGAGCAGACAACGCCATCAAGCCCTGAATCCTGGGTCAGCCGGGCTAGTCTGACGACTTGTTCAGACGCCGGACCGCGTTGCCCAACGGCGTTCAAGTCTACTTCATCCAGGCTGGTCAGGACCGTGACGGCGATGACCAGGGGGCGAACGATGCCCATTGCCTCTGCCTCAAAATTGGCAGCATCGACGGCGGCCTTCATCATCGCGTGCCCACCGGCTGCATGGACATTGAGGATCATCGGCGCCAGTGGCATGACCGAGCGGACAGCGCCGGCGACCGTGTTGGGGATATCGTGGAATTTCAGGTCCAGAAAGAGCCGCTGTTGTTTCGTCGCATCACCGCGGGGTGTCTCATCCGGGCTTGCGCGCACGACTTGGCGCACGCCGTCGTGACCATTCCTATTGAAGAACTCCATACCCAGCTTGACCCCGCCGACGGCGCCGACCAGATCGCGAGACAAGGTTGCCGCGCGCGCGATATCGGGGGTGTCGAGCGCCACCAGAATGCGATCACTGGCGCGGCTTGGGGTCGGGTGGGCTGTCTGTGCAGTCATCTAGGCGCCTCGTCCAGTTGTTCGTCTATGCCGCTTGGTTCCGTGATTTGTCCTCTTCCAGAAGACCGGCCTTCGCCCGTGTCGGATCCGCGCCGATCTTAATCGGGCCAGGGGCAGTCGCCTGCTCAGCGGCATCGGCAAACTTTCGGCGCATTTCATTTATCTCATGGTCGCGCACCCTGACCGCGCGCTCGGCAGTGCGAGCCCGACCACGGACAACACCGGCGCCGATCCAAGCTGCGATCCCGCCCAGGATGACACCCAGGAACAGGGCGCCAAAAATCACTGAGGCTAAGGGCAGGGCAAGTTCTCCCGGAAGCGGGAACAGCCGTAAGGAAACCCATTCGCCGTTAGAGGCACCGAAGGATACGGCAATGATGCCCAAGGGAATGATGACCACCAATCCGAGGAGACGGGACATTCAGGATCCTCCTTTACCATAAGCCAAGATCGCGCATTTCGGCACCGGTTACCCCTGGTTTTAGCCAGTCTACCGATGCACTGCCGTTTGCCGGTTGGTCTGCTCTTGTGCGCAGCGCCGGACCGAGCAGCGGGCGTTAGACAAATAGCTACCCCAATCCGGCTGCCTTTGGCAACGCGCCAAGCGGTCGCAACTGTTCACGATCTCGAATAGTCACAGTCGGCGAAACACGCAAAGCCACCAAAGACTAGAGGGCGTCGAGAAGGCTAGACGTCAGAATTGCGCCGCTTGATGCTCAGCGCCGTGCGTTGATCTGCGGATTATTCTCGTTCAGGCGCTCACGCAGTTGTTTCCCGGTTTTAAAGCTCGGGACAGATTTTGCGTCCACCTTAACGGTTTCCCCGGTGCGGGGGTTGCGGCCTGTGCGCGGTTCTCGGTCCTTGACGGAAAAGGCCCCGAATCCACGAAGCTCAACGCGGTCGCCTTTGGCAAGCGCATCTGTGATTTCATCGAAGATCGTAGCAACAACACGCTCGACCTCACGTTGGAAGAGATCCGGGTAGCGCTGGGCGATCCGGGCGATTAATTCCGATCGCGTCATGTTGCCAATCCCATCCCTGTTAACCCATGCCTGTAAAGGCCATACCCGGAATTCATGTGCGTCCCCTGTTCGCGTTCCCGTCCCCCATATACCGGTGTCCCAGTAGTCCAGTCTTGTGAACGGTCAGTCCTAATTTTTGTTTTTGGCCGATCCTGACTTCAGGCCAATTCGACAAGAATTGGCATCATCACCTCTACTACTGAATGCCGACAATGCGTGATCAGCGTGTCCCAACCCAACAGTCATCACAAGGATGTGACGAAGTAGGTCTTTGAAAACCCTGCCAAACCCCTGTGCAGCCGTCAAGATGAAAGCGCCGGATATGCCCTTGGTTGTACTGATTTTTAATCTGTATCGGCTTTTCGGATGAAAGCGGACCGGATTGGAAACCGGCGTTCTTCCCAAAATGAAACGGGGGCGCGCCCGTTAAGGCACGCCCCCGATCAAGATCAAGAAGATCCTAAAGTACGATTACTTGGTCTGCTCTTCGTCACGCCGTTGAAGCGCGGCGCCCAGGATGTCACCAAGCGATGCACCACTGTCGGAGGAGCCGTAATTCGCCATCGCTTCTTTCTCTTCGGCTTGTTCGTGAGCCTTGATGGAAAGCGTCAGCTTGCGTGAAGATTTGTCGATTGCCGTGATTTTGGCATCGACCTTTTCGCCTTCGGCAAAGCGGTCCGGGCGTTGTTCAGAGCGATCGCGGCTCAGTTCCGACTTGCGGATGAAGCCAGGGACGCCATTGACCATTACCTCGACGCCGCCTTCGACAACCTTGGAAACCTCGCAGGTGACAACCGCGCCCTTGCGGATCTCGCCCAGTGCTTCTTCCATCGGGTCGCTGGCCAGCTGCTTGATGCCAAGAGAGATACGCTCTTTCTCGATATCGATGTCGAGGATCTTGGCCTGCACCATGTCGCCTTTGTTGTAGCGAGCCAGTGCTTCTTCGGCATTCGCATCCCAGTCGATGTCGGACATATGAACCATGCCGTCGATATCGTCGGTAAGGCCGACGAACAGACCGAATTCGGTGATGTTCTTGACCTCGCCTTCGATTTCCGCACCGATCGGGAAACGGTCGGTGAAGGCATCCCAGGGATTGTCCTGGCACTGTTTGATACCAAGCGAGATGCGGCGTTTGTTCGGATCAACGTCGAGGACCATGACCTCAACCTCTTGCGAGGTGGAGACGATTTTGCCCGGGTGGACGTTTTTCTTGGTCCAGCTCATTTCGGAGACGTGGACAAGACCTTCGATCCCGGCTTCCAGCTCCACGAAGGCGCCGTAGTCGGTGATGTTGGTGACACGACCGTTGAACTTCGCTGCGACCGGGTATTTGGCTTCGACGCCTTCCCACGGATCGGCTTCCAGCTGCTTCATGCCGAGCGAGATGCGGTGCGTTTCCGGGTTGAAGCGGATGACCTGCACCGAAACCGTCTCACCGATATTGAGCGCTTCGGACGGGTGGCTGATGCGGCGCCAGGAGATATCCGTGACGTGCAGCAGACCATCGACACCGCCCAGATCGACGAATGCGCCGTAATCGGTGATGTTCTTGACCACGCCTTCCAGAACCTGACCTTCTTTGAGGTTTTCGATCAGTTCCGAACGCTGCTCGGCGCGGGTCTCTTCCAGAACCGCCCGGCGGGAAACGACGATATTGCCGCGCGCCCGGTCCATTTTCAGGATCTGGAAAGGCTGCGGGGTGTTCATCAGCGGGGTAACGTCGCGCACCGGGCGGATATCCACCTGGCTGCCCGGCAAGAAGGCAACCGCGCCGTTCAGGTCGACCGTGAAGCCACCCTTGACCCGGCCGAAGATGACGCCGGTTACGCGCTGGCTGTCGTTGAATTGCTCTTCCAGCTTCTGCCAAGCTTCTTCGCGACGGGCTTTGTCGCGGCTGAGCATGGCTTCGCCGTTTTTGTCTTCCATACGCTCGACAAAGACTTCGACCGTGTCGCCGGGGCTCAGATCCGCCGGCTGTCCGGGGGAACCGAATTCCTTCAGCGCCACGCGACCTTCTGCTTTCAGGCCGACATCGATCAGCGCCATGTCATTATCGATGGAAATGATGGTACCCTTAACGACGGTACCTTCAAGGGCAGTGTCCTTGCCCAGGGATTCTTCAAGAAGCTCCGCGAAGCTTTCTTTCATTGCGGCATCACCAGCCATGTTTCATTTAGTCCTTTCGAGTTCAAACGCATACTTGCCGCCCGGTTGTCTCCGACGGTCTCGCCCCGATTTTCCAAATCTCCAGAACATCACAGTCCCGAAGAGCTCCTCCGAACGAGGAACCGACGCGGCGCGAGGCTCGGACGCGTCGGGTAAAATCTACCAACCTTGTCATCGACGAAGTAAAGGACGAGAAAACCTTAAAACATCTCGTCTTCGGACTCATCGAGCGCGCTAAGCGCTTCCTGAACCGCCGGTTCGACCAGTCGCAGGGCTTCCAGAAAGGCTTGCTCTGCGTCCAGTTCCGTCGTGTCCAGAACCATCGCATCCTCTGCAGGCACCAGCGGTGCCGTCGCGCGTGAGGAATCGCGCTGGTCCCGATCCGTCAAATCCGCCAGGACGGCGGCGTATATACTCGCCTCGCCCCGATCAAGCAACTCCCTGTGACGGCGTTTTGCGCGCTCTTCCACATCAGCGGTGACAAAGAGTTTGGCTGTCGCATCCGGGCAGATCACCGTGCCGATGTCGCGCCCATCCAAAACCGCCCCCGGTGCACCCTCCGGCGGGACCTCTGCAAAGGTCCGTTGAAACGCGGTCAGGGCAGCGCGCACCGCCGGCATTGCTGCGACTTTGGAGGCTGCTGCCGCCGCGTCATCACCCGCAAGCGCCGGGTCGCCCAGTGTCGTGGGATCAAGCGCCTGTGCTGCATCCAAGGCGGCGGCTTCGTCTTCCGGATCGCCTCCGGTCCGCACAACCGCCAGTCCGACAGCGCGATAGAGCTTCCCAGTATCCAAATGCGCAAAGGAGAAATGCCGCGCCAGACGTTTTGACAACGTCCCCTTACCGCTCGCAGCCGGTCCATCCAGGGCAATTACGATCATATCTTCCTGCTCCTCAGCATCAGAGATTTCCACCGAGGCCTTGTATCAAATCCCGAAATCCGGGGAAGCTGGTGGCGATGGCGGCATCGTCGTCAATGGTGACACCACTTTTTGAGGCAAGGCCCATGACCAGGAAGCTCATGGCGATGCGGTGGTCGATATGGGTTTCAACCGTGCCGCCCCCTTTTACAGACCCGACGCCCCCTTCGACGACCATCCAGTCTTCACCCATCTCGCAGGTGACCCCATTTGCTTTCAGCCCGGCGATGGTCGCGGCCAGGCGGTCGCATTCCTTGACCCGCAGTTCATGCACGCCGCGCATCTCGGTTGCACCAGTGGCAAAGGACGCGGCGACGGCAAGAACCGGATATTCATCAATCATGCTGGGTGCGCGATCAGGCGGGACAGAGATCCCCTTCAGGGCGGAATGCCGGATGCGTAGATCGGCGACAGGTTCGCCACCTTCTTCGCGCCGATCCAGGATATCGATGTCCCCGCCCATTTCGATCAGTGTATCGATCAGGCCGGCGCGTGTCGGGTTCATGCCGACACTACGCAAGGTTACGTCAGAACCGGGAACGATCAGTGCGGCCACCATCGGGAAGGCGGCGGAGGATGGATCGGAGGGAACGGCAATCTCGCAGGCGATCAGTTCCGGCTGTCCGGTCACGGTGATCCGGTTGCCCGACCCTTCCGGTGTGACAGTGACCTCGGCCCCAAAGGCCCGCAACATGCGTTCGGAATGATCGCGGGTGGCGACCGGCTCGATGACCGTGGTCTTGCCGCGTGCTGTCAGTCCGGCGAGAAGCACCGCTGACTTAACCTGAGCGGAGGCAACGGGAAGCTCATAGTCTATAGGCAGCGGTTCGGCGCGGCCTTCGATCATCAGCGGCAGGCGCCCTTCGGAGCGGGTTTCGATCACGGCGCCCATTTGTCGCAGCGGACCGGCAACCCGGTTCATCGGGCGCTTGGTAAGTGAGGCATCGCCCGTCATGAAGGCGCGGATCGGATGTCCGGCAAGGACGCCTAGAAGCAGCCGCGCCGCTGTGCCCGAATTCCCCATGTCCAAGACTTCCGCAGGCTCCCGCAAACCGCCAAGCCCGACACCATCAATCGTCCAGGTGCCATCTGCTTGATGTTCGACAGTGGCGCCCATGGCCCGGAAAGCCGCGGCGGTTGCTAGGACATCTTCGCCTTCCAACAGGCCGGAGACCGTGGTGCGGCCGACCGCCAAGGCGCCGAGCATCACGGCGCGGTGGGAGATGGATTTATCGCCGGGCACCCGGATATCTCCGGTCAGGGCGGGGGAGGGGGATGCAGTCAGGCTGGGCATCGAAATGGGGCTCATATCAGTTGCGAATTGCTGCTGGCGCGGCCCGGCTGTAGCAGGATCGGAGGGGCTGAGCAATTGCCAGAACGATTTTTGCTTTTGACAGGGCGGTTAATATTTGGCAATTGCCCCCCTCGCCCGCGTTACGGGGCCGGCTATCGGTTTCCGGCGGGTCTGCAACAATGGTCGTTAAGGGAGAAGTTCCGTGGCCAAACCCGAATTGGGTCTCAAGCGTCAATGCCTCAGCTGTGGCGCAAAGTTCTACGATATGAAGCGCAATCCGATCGTGTGTCCGGCATGTGAAGTGGTTTTCGATCCGGAAGCATCGGTCAAACTGAAGCGTGGCCGGTCCGCGCCTCCGGATGATAAAGCGAAGAAGGTGGCGGAGCCGGCGGCAGAGTCCGAATCGGATGATATCGAGGATACACTCGATGACGACGACACGGATGAGAGTGTGCTGGAAGATACCAGTGATCTCGAAGATGACGCCGATGTGCCGATCCCCGTTGCCGGGACCAGCGGCGACAGCGACGAGTAATCGAGATGACAGCCGTGTTTTGACGCGCGGTCATTTTTGACTTGCGTCATAACCGGCGTCGCGCGTAAAAACCTCCTCCGCTGGCGACCCAAAGCCGGCAGAGTTGGTGCGAGCATTCCTCGCATCGGCGACAAACATATACGGGGCCGTAGCTCAGTTGGGAGAGCGCTTGAATGGCATTCAAGAGGTCGAGAGTTCGATTCTCTTCGGCTCCACCATCGAAACCCTCGCGGTACTCTGCGGGGGTTTCGTTTTTCTGGCCTCCGCGTCCTCTGGCAAAACCTCGCTCGGATAGGTGCCGGGTAGGCACCGCGATACCCCAACTATCGGCAAAACCACCGATAAGGGAGAAATTCAGATGTCATCTCTATATATTGAATAAGAGGCCGTGGCGTTTTATCATTGCTGCATGCTATTTGAGAACGATCCAGTGATGCGTCGGGCGCTGTTGAAGACGGCAGGGGTCCTTATGCTTTTCGTCGTTCTGGTCGTGGGAGGATCCATGTTCCGATATTGGTCGGATAAGATCCTCAACGACAATGAATACAATCCCGACATTGATCCTCGTATTCAACCGGATGAGGTCCCGTGGCGCGTTCTGACGTGGGAGGATACCACGTCACTTGCTGAGGCCTCAGGCAAGTATTTTCTATCGAGTATTGCCAATTCTGCAGGCGTCGCGGTGAATGGGTGGCCAGCTTGGCAACAAAGATCCGCGTATGGCGACTATTCAAATAAGGAACGTCACGCGCATTTGTTCGACCGATCCTGGGCGGGGGATGTGGAAGCCCAAGTAGATTTGGGCATAGAGTTTCGCGAGACGCCATATGGGCAGTGCTGGCTGACCGTTGCTGCCAATCGAGGCCACCCTGTGGCGCAGCTTTTTCACGCTAAGAAATTCGTCCGTGAAAGAGATAATCTTGAAGCGGCCTGGTGGGTGACGCGGGCAGCCCGTCAAGGGTTGCCGGAAGCTGTCTATGGTTTTGCAAGTGGGTTTGCCGGGGGGGGACCAAAAGAGGATGTATTGCTTTTCTACTTTTATGCGGCCTATGCCGTTGAACATGGTGCCGCCTGGGCTCTCGAGCATGAGGGGCCTCAAGTAAAGAATCCGTATATCCAAGCGATGATGGCCGCAGCACGGCCCTATGCCTTGCAATGGGAGCCGGAGGTGGAACCAATCCTTCCACCTCCAGCCCAATACCCATCAGATTGTCAAAACAGACCCAATTAACTGGCGGTATGTCATCTGTTTCCAGGTATCATCGGTCCTGTTCCTCTCACCGAAAGAGGACTCCAGTTATGTACATTGGCGCCATGGAACTCTAAAATATAGTCGGTTGCTGCCCGTCCTTTGAGATACCGTTCAATTTCAATCAGCACGCCATTTCTGTTCAGGACCGATTGTGATGGCCGATCCTTCGGCCGCAAACGAACGTTGTTATCCCGGTCAAGATAAAAGACTGAGGCCAGTGGATACTCTCTGACGGTCGGCATTTTGGCGTTAAGTGGTATGTCTTCGTCAGGTCGAAGGCCGTTCATCTTTCGGACCCAAACGCGAAAATCCTCAGCAAGCTTTGGCGGTGCTGGTGCCGTATCAGGTGTATTTTTGGGATCTATCGATTGATCGGCAAGACGACGATCGCGCTCATTCGGCCAGAAATGAGCGTCATAGAGACGTCGAATTGCGATCGCTTCTTTTGGGGATACGTTGCCACGGGCAAGTCGTTCTACGAGACGCATATGATAGTCCTCATCGGATTCGTACTTGTCCCTTTCAAGGTAGCGAGCGTCGGTTCCCTCAAGGTTTACGCCATCGTCCGGTTCATCCGCCTCGGGGAAGCGCTTCGCTAGGTCGCGCGCGTCTTTCCGGTCCCGCGCATGGTAGGTGAGATCGCCGCCCTCACCTTCACCGGGGCGAGAGTCACCCGGCGTCTGCGGCAGGTTGCCGCCGCTGGGTGGCGCTGGAAGTGGCTTTCGGACAGCGCCCCCTTTGTGAGGTTCGCCCCAGATGGTGGTGCTGCTGTTTGAGCCACCCGCGCCACCGCCGGCGGGTGGGGCTGGGTCGGGTTTCCGAACAGCGCCGCCTTTATTGGGTTCGCCCCAAATATTGGTTCCATTGTGAGAGGCTACGGCTGTGTCCGCCATGATGTTTCGGGGCCTCGAATACTTAAGAAACTGTGAGAAATCTGTATCGGTGAGTTCGGGGCGGACTGGGGGTGGCCTTTGATCTGGTGGGATCAGGCCTTTCTCCCGCGCTTCCTCTTCCGTCATCCAGTCACCGTTGACGAAGACATAACCGGGAAAGGGAGAGCGTGGCGGTCTGTGGGTCGGCGTTGGGTTGGGAATACCTGATGTGCCGCCTTTTAGAATGTCAGGCAAGTCGATGTTTTCCGGGAATTCGGTGATGATCGGTGGATTTGGATCCGGTTTGCCTTTCCCCGTGTCTGGCAACTCATATCCGTGTTCTTCCAGCCATTTTTTGAACCAATCCGGCATGTCTTTGGTTCTGGTTGGCCATGGCACAGGTGGAAATTTCCTGTTTGGAAACCGGAAGTCTTCGACAACTCCGCGGGGCGCACCTTCTATGGATGGACCCGTTGTTGGCGGGGGGTCGATCGATGGTTCGCCTTTGAGAATATCTTGAATGTCGATGATATCCGGATATCGATCGAAGATCGTTGGTTCCGGGATCGGTTTATCTTTGCCGTCTTCTTTGCCGCCATCTTTGTCGTCTTTATTATCGTCGTCGTCAGGAACAGGGTATCCATGTTCCTTCAGCCAGATTTTGAACCATTCGGGCATACCGTCGGTGGTGGGCGGCAATCTTGTGGGAGGCCAACCGGGGCCTTTTCCTTCGGGGAAAGGGACGTCTTGAGAGGGGTCGTCCGGCCCCACAATCATATTCATCTCAGCCTGCCGCCGTTCTTCGCGGCGTTTGGCGAGGGCCTCCAAGGCATCGTCCAGGCTGCCGGGTTCTCCGGGATTGGGATAGAAGACGGTGGGCAGTTTGTTGCCCAGCAGATCTTCGGTTGGCGCCCAAGGGTTCTGAAGCCGTTGCGGGCCGTTTTTACGCATCAGGACGGCCGGGTTCTGCATGTTGTTTGCTGATTGCGCTGTTGGGGCCTGACCGCTGCGTTGCGCCTGCCATTGCTGCAGCAGTCCCATACCATTATCGGCGGCTCCCTTTTCCCGGTCGATCTTTCCAGCCAACGCTGCGACCTGCTTTTCGAACTGGGCGGGGCGGTCCTTGTCCTTATTGTGGTGGTGGAACCGGTTGGCTAGGTCGGAGATCTCAAACACCGCCTTGCCGCCATCATGCCGCAATGCGCCTTCGATATCTTTCAGCAAGCCGTCATGGGTGCCCGCCTTGGCCATGCCGCGCGCCAGTCGGTCGTTATCCTGTTGCCCCGCATCATCCAGGCTGTATTGGCCAAAAACATCGACCGGGGTCAGGCCCGGTATGGCGGTCTCTTTCTTTTTCCTGGGCACAGTCCCCGTGACAATCGGGGGAGGCTGAAAGCCCATCGGTACATTAGACCGGGGCGTCCCGGTTTTGGCAGTCCGCCCTTGTGGGCGGTTGCCGAGGAGTGCTGGCTGGTTGCCGGCCATGGTTCATTCCTTTCCGCGCCCGCTGACGCAGGCTGCTATCGAGGTCGCGCGCATATCGTCGCGCTGTTGTTTGGAAGAGCGTTCTTGTCGAACAGAGCCGGTCACACACGCGCCGGAAATGGTCCTGTCGACAATATCTGGCTGTCGAAAATCTCAGCCTGCCGACAATATCAGCCTGTCGCCCAACTCTGTTCGCAGCGTCGTTCTCGCAGGCCCTGAAGATCGGCGCGGAACGGGACGCACAAGAATAATACCCGCATCCTTTCGATGCAGGATAAGAAATACAAATCTAATTATGTTTTGTCAATATAGGAAATAAATTCCTATTTAATGTCTGAAGATGGGTTTATCAGGAAATTGCCATGCCTTTGATCACCGCCGGGCGGTCGCTGATCTCTTCAAACCAGCGGCTCAGATTTTTCAATGATTTCAGATCGATCTCATGCCATGCCCAGCGGGCAACCCAGGGGAAGGTCGCGATATCGGCGATGGAATAGGATTGGCCGGCCAGATAGGGGACCTCTTCCAAGCGTTTATCCATGACACCGTAAAGACGATGCGCTTCTGAGCGATAGCGGTCCTTGGCATAGGGATTATCCATGTCCTTCTTGAAATGCAGGAAGTGGTTCGCCTGTCCGAACATTGGGCCGACGCCACCCATTTGGAACATCAACCATTGCAGCGTGAGGATGCGCTGTTCCGGGTCCTGGGCGAGCAGCGGGCTCATGGTTTTCTCCGCCAGATAAATCAGGATCGCCCCGCTTTCGAACAGGGACAGCGGCTGCCCACCCGGCCCTTGCGGGTCGACAATGGCGGGGATTTTGTTGTTGGGGTTGATGGCCAGAAATTCCGGGCTGAATTGCTCATCCGTGCCGATATTGACGGAATGCACGCTGTAGGGAAGCCCCACTTCCTCCAACATGATCGAGACCTTGCGGCCATTGGGGGTGCCCCAGGTGTAGAGATCGATGGTCATCGGTTTGGTCCTTGTCAGGGTTGGAGTATCGCGCCGTTATTTGCCAGTCGCTTTTTGCCAGTCGCTTTTTGCCAGTTGCTATTTGTCTAACGCTTGATCGAGATCAGCAATCAGGTCATCGGCAGCTTCGATGCCGGTTGAAAGCCGGATCAGGCTGTCCGGCGTTTCGGTCTTGATATCGCCTTCGGAGGTGCGACGGTGTTCGATCAGGCTCTCAACGCCACCGAGGGAGGTCGCGGTTTTCCAGACGTTGCACGCGGTGACCGTGCGGATGGCATCATCGCGTCCGCCATTGACCTCGAAAGAGAGCATACCGCCGAAGCCACCTTTCATCTGACGGCTGGCGACCGCATGTCCGGGATCGCCAGGCAGACCGGGATAATAGACCTTGGGGACTGCCGGATGCGCCTCCAGGAATTCCGCAACCTTCATCGCATTGGCACATTGACGCTCCACGCGCAGGAACAGCGTCCTCATGCCCCGTGTCAGCAGATAAGCCTCCATCGCCCCCAGCATCGCGCCGCCATAGCGCCGATGGTCCAGGATGCGTTGCCAGAGCGGATCCTCCGGCGTGGCGGTAACCAGGGCGCCGGCCAGCACATCCGAATGGCCGGCCAGGAACTTGGTCGCCGAGTGACAGACAATGTCCGCGCCGAGGGCAAGGGGTGTCGTCAGTACCGGGGTCGCAGCAGTCGAGTCCACCCCGACCTTGGCGCCGACCGCATGGGCGGCCTTTACCACCGCTTCGATATCGGTCACTGCCCAGGTCGGATTGCAGGGGCTTTCCAACCAGACGAGCTTGGTTTTGCCGGGTTGGATTGCCGCCGCGATGGCATCTGAATCCCCTGCGATGCTGAAGGTATAGCTGAGGCCCCGCGCTTCGGCGAAGGTCTCCAACCAGGCGACAACGCCATGGTAGCAGGGGCGGGCGCAGACGATGTGATCACCGGCCTCCAAGGCGTGGAAGGCGGCTGTGCAAGCCGCCATGCCGGAGCCAAGCGTAATGCCTTCCGCCCCGCCCTCTAAGGATGCGATGACGGCACCGGCATGGGCTGCGGTCGGGGAGGTGTCGCGGATGTAGCTGCCATCCAGCTTCAGTCCGTAATCCTGCTTTCGCCGTGTGTAGGTGGTGGAGAAATGTACCGGCGGGACAACCGCGCCGGTGCTTTCATCTTCCCAGCCGAGCGCCTGGGCGGCCCGTGTCTGCCGATCCAGCATTTGTGATTTGTCGTCGTTACTCATGCTCAACTCTCCGAATCCGGTCCGATGCGGACGACTTTCTTACCAAAATTATCCCCGGTTAGAAGAGAGATGAACGCCGACGGCATCGCCTCCAACCTCTCCTCAACATCGGTTTTGAATTGAAGGTCGCCGGCCTCCGACATCGCGGCCAGAGCAGAATTTGCTTCTCCATAGCGGGCGACATGGTCGAAGATCAGGAAGCCCTGGATGCGGGCGCGGGCCACCAAAATCTGGCGCAGAAAGCGTTCTCCCATATCCGGTTCGTCGAATTTTGAGGCCAGGCTGATCGTGCCGCAAATGATAACGCGCGCGCCCAGGTTGAGGCGTTTCATCACGGCGTCATGGATCGGGCCGGCCGTGTTGTCGAAGAAGACATCGATCCCATCCGGGCAGGCCTCTCCAATCGCGGTGCCCAGGTCCTCTGCCGTGCGATAATTGACCCCGGCGTCATAGCCAAGCTGCTTACACCAGGCGAGTTTCTCTTCCGAGCTTGCGACGGCAACAGCGCGTCCGCCCTTGGCTTTCACGATCTGGCCGGCGACTTGCCCAACGGCACCGGAAGCAGCAGAGATCAGCACTGTCTCCCCGGGTTTGACCTGACCGATATCTTGGAGGGCCAACCAGGCAGTGCGGCCCGGCATGCCCAGATAACTCAGATAGGCATGAAGCGGGGCGAGTGCCGGATCGACGCGGGTCAGTCCGTCGCCTTTGAGCACAGCCTTGTCCCGCCAACCGAAATTCATTGTTTCGACGTGGTCGCCTGGCCTCCAGTCGGGGTGGTTGCTTTCAAGCACCTCCGCAACGGCGCCGCCATGCATGATGCCACCGATCGCGACACCACCGGCGTAGTTCGCCTTCGCACTGATCCGGCCGCGCATATAGGGATCGACTGACAGATAAACTGACCGGGCGAGGATTTCGCCGTCCGCCGGTCCCGGCAAGGTCTGGTCTTCCAGGCGCCAGTTCTCGACTGTTGGAATACCGGTTGGGTGGGCGGTCAGCACCCAGGCGCGCGACAGATGTGTCATCTAGGGTTTCCTCGTGATGAAGGCGGTCAAGGAGTTGGGGGATGGATGATGGACTATGGGGTAGGTCAGGACTTGAAGAAAGACTCTGCGGCCCCGCGCGCGTCCTTCTTGCTGGCGATCTTGTCCTGGACACGGGCAATCTCAGCTTCCAGCTCGGCAATATAGTCGCCGAGCGCTTCAATCGATAATTCGTCCAGATCGCGGGGGACGATGCCTTTGGGTTTCGGTTTCTCTTCTTCTTCGGCAATCATGGCGCCTTTCTCCCTTCGGGGTTTTCCCGGCCTTGCGGTTATGCGCAGGCCTTGCCAGTATCCGCGCCGAGCCCCGCCCTTTCAAGCCATCCTGGAGGCGAATATGTCCCTACCCACGACAATGCATGCTGTGGAGATTTCTGAGCCCGGTGGGCCTGAGGTCTTGAAACCTTGCGAGGCACAGGTACCGACGCCGGGTCCGGGGGAGGTTCTGATCCAGGTGGAGGTCGCTGGCGTCAACCGGCCGGACTGCTTGCAGCGCGCAGGGGCCTATCCGCCACCACCAGGGGCAAGCCCCCTGCCGGGCTTGGAAGTTGCCGGAACCATTGCGGCGCTTGGGGAAGGCGTGCGGCGTTGGCAGATCGGTGACGCCGTTTGTGCCCTGACCCCGGGGGGCGGTTATGCGGCCTATTGCACGACCCATGCGGATCACTGCCTGCCGATCCCATCCGGCTACGACATGGTGAAGGCGGCTGCCCTGCCGGAGACAATGTTTACGGTCTACTACAATCTCTTCACCCGCGCGCGGTTAACGGCGGGGGAGGTTGCGTTGGTTCACGGCGGGTCGAGTGGGATCGGGACCACAGCCATCCAACTTGGCAAGGCTTTCGGGGCGCGGATGCTCACAACGGCAGGGTCTGCGGACAAATGCGCCTTCTGTGAAAGCCTCGGCGCTGAGCTTGCGATCAATTATCGGGAAACCGAAGATTGGAAGACAGCGATCAAAGGGCATACGGAGGGCGCGGGCGTTGATGTCGTGCTCGACATGGTGGGGGGCCCTTACATTCGGCCCAATATTGATGTGCTGAAGCGCGATGGCCGCTATGCCTTTATCGCTTTTCTGAAAGGTCCCAAGGCAGAGGTGGATTTCTCCAAGTTAATGTTGAAGCGCCTGACCGTGTCCGGCTCAACCCTGCGTCCGCAAACGGATGCGGAGAAAGCGGTGATCGCCGCAGATCTGCTCCGCGATGTTTGGCCGTTGCTGGAATCGGGACGTGTGAAGCCGATCCTGCATGAGACCTTTGCCTTGGATGAGGCCGCCAAAGCCCATGCGCTGATGGAAAGCTCAACGCATATCGGAAAAATCATGCTCGCTGTTGGCTAGAGGGTTAGGCCTGACCTTCTGTCACCGCCACCAGGACCACGCCGAGTTCTTCTTCCAGTTCCTTGATGCGTTCGAGCGCATCACCACCGACCTGTGCAGGGGCGACATCAACCGCCTGCATGGCGATCAGGGGTGCCCCGATCTCTTTCTCCAATGAACGGAGCGCAGTTAGCTTGTCACTGTCGATACTGGCATAGGAATAAAGCATGGAAGGGTCCTCCCGTTTCTGTTGCCCTATAACTATACGGCAAAATACGGCAAAAATCAGCCTTCGGACCTACTTTGTCACTTAGGCTCGTTCTCATCCTCGGACGGGGCTGCCAGTTCGCCGGTATTCGGCGCGGTGGCGGGCAGGGCGACAAAGGGTTCCTGGGCTTCCTCTTTCGGGGCGCTCTTGGCGAATAGACGCATCAATACGAACAACGCGAAAGCGATACTTCCGCCAATAAAGACATAGACGAAGGCGCCTGTGCCCAGATAACTGGTCAGGATTGTGGTCAGCCCGGGCAGGACGACAGCACCGAGGGACCAGCCGAGCATCATGGTGCTGGAAAGCATCACATAATCCGATGGGTCCGCACGGTCATTGGCATGCGCGAATGAAAGTGAATAAAGGCTCTCATTCGCACCAACCCAGGCGCCAACGATCAAGACGGTGATCAGCAAGGCGCCAAATCCATAAAACGAGAACGCGATAGCCATGGTCAGCATGATCGTAACCGCTGCCAGCATCACATACCGCCGGTCCGTCCGGTCGGAGATATAGCCCATCGGCCATTGGAAGACCAAGTTCCCCAGCAAGCTGAGCGACAACAATGAAGCGATGTCGGCATTTGGCATGTTCTCTGCTGCGGCATGGATGGGGATAAATCCCTGCAAGGTCATAGTCAGACCACCGACCGATACACTCCCCAAGAAACCAACGGGGGAGATACGCCACACCGCCTTGAAATCTACCTGGACTCTAACCGGTGGCGGTGGTGCCGGAAGGCGCGTCAGGCCGACCGGGATTAAGGCAAGTGCCATGAAGGTCGCACCGATGGTCATGGCCTGCACGCTATCGATATCGACTTGGCCGGCCAAATAATAACCGGCCCCGATGCAGAGCACGTAGATCAGGTAGAAAACAGAGCTGACCCGGCCTCGCCAGGCGTTTTCAGTCGCATCATTCATCCAGCTTTGGGCGACGATGAACAGGCTGGTCGTCGCCAAGCCATGAATGAGGCGCGCGAATCCCCAAAGGATCAAATCTGTCGAAATGGTGAGCGCCAGGACGGATAGCAGGACCATTGCAGCGAAGACGGTGAAGGCGCGGATATGGCCGACACGCCGAACGACAGAACCCGTGATTAGGCATGCCAGAACACCACCGGCCGTCAAACAGGTTAGGATCAACCCGGATTCGACCCCGCCATAGCCTTCATGGTTGAGCCGCAGGGGAACAAATGTGTGGATCAGTCCATTGCACAGCGCCAATAGCGACATGGAGAGTATGACGCTTGATACCGCCTGCAGCGGCGTCGGTTGACGTATGGCCATTCCAGTCACCCTTTCGAACGATCTTCGAAACCCTCTTCAGCGCCCGTATTCCTGATTGCAGCACGTGTCAATGCCGGCGATGGCACGTGGCCTCACATATCGTTCACAAGCGGTTGTGTTGCTGATTGGGTTCTCTTGCCCCAGAATCAGGAATAGCTATCAGGAATAGCTATCAAGAATGCCTGTTGGGAACTAATGGATGGCTTGTATAATTTTGGGTGTCGGAAAGGACTGTCTATGGCCTTTGGGCGGTTGAAAGTAACACTAACCGTGGTGATCCTTGCCATCGCTGCCATGATCGGCGCTACGGGGCCGGCTGCCCGGGCAAGCGAACCGGAACGCGTTGAGGTAACGGGCGAAATTATCGATACCTGGTGCTATACGACAGAGGTCATGTATGCGCTTGGCACCGCGCATCATCGCTGTGCGGTCTGGTGCGCGGTTGGCGGAATCCCGGTCAGCATCGTTGATGAGAATGATACGGTCTATGTCATCCTGAAAATTGACGGGGATAGCCACAATGCCTCAAACCCGACTGTGGTTGATATCCAGACCCATCAAGTCACGGTCGACGGCCTGCTCTATAAGCGTGACGGCGTGAATTACTTGATTGTCGAGACGGTCTTGGCGGATGGCGGCATCGTCAATCTGACCCATGAAGACCATCCGATCCAACCACAATAGGAAGACGCGCTGATGAAGAGGTTTTTCCCTATCAGTCTCTTTTCGGGCGTATTGCTGTTAGGAATATCCTTGGCCGGTGTCGTTCATGCAGCAAATTCTTGGCGAATACCGGGCGAAGAGCTTGCACGATTTGATGCCAAAGTGGTCGATGTCCTCTGTGAGCTGACGGGAGACTGTCCCGCGAATTGCGGTGGTGGGAAACGGCAACTCGGTGTCCTGCGGCCGGATGGGACGTTGGTCTTGGTCGTAAAAAGCCAGAACTTCTTTGCCGGCGCTGTCCCTGATCTTCTGCCGCATTGCGGTGAAACGATCACCGTGGACGGGCTTTTGATTATGGACGAGCAGATGACCATGTTTGCCCTTCAATACATCAAGACGAAAGGTGGGAAGTGGCAAAAGGCGGATAGACGCGGTGATGACTTCGTTGCCGATAACCCAGGTAAGAAGGGCAATCAGTGGTTCCGCCATCACCCTGTGATCGATGCGCATCTCAAGAAGAACGGTGTTCTTGGTCTGCCAGGCGTAGATCCACTGCCAGCGAAGCAATAATGACGGTATTGAGATTCAATTTCCTGCGCCTGGCCCTGTGGGCGTTGCTGTGCGGGGTGATGGCGATGCCGTTCGGACAGGATGCCTATGCCACAGATCTGCCTTTCAAAATCGGCGGGCCATTTTCCCTGACGGATCATCATGGTCGCCCGGTTACCGAGGCAAGTTTTCCAGGACAGCATCTGCTGGTCTATTTCGGCTACACCTATTGCCCGGATATCTGCCCAACCGATCTGGCGCGTATCGCAGACGCACTTGATCAATTGCCGCCGGAAGTCTTATCACGCGTCCAGCCGCTTTTCGTAACCGTCGATCCGGAGCGTGATACGCCCGAAGTCCTAGCAGGCTATGTTTCTGCCTTTCACCCAGCAATCCGGGGGCTGACCGGATCCGAAGCCCAGGTCGCTGCAGCGGCCAAAGCCTTCCGTGTGCATAGGATGAAAGTACCGATGCCGGATGCAGGGCCGGAAGAATATCTGATCAACCACACGCCGAATGCCTATTTGATAGATCCCCAAGGAAACTTTCAGACACTTTTCCCGCATGATAGCAAGATAGAGTTTATATCAAAGATACTTACAAGATATCTTCCACATAGAAATCAGCCTATTCAATCGTCATTTGACTAACCTAACTTGGCCATTTTGATCATTTTTTTGTGACACTTTTAAGATCAAGTTGCCTGGTCCAAAACGCTGATGTATTTAATTTTTTACGAAATACAATTTTCTGTAGGTGTGGGGAAATGAAAATGTACGCTGTTATCAGAAGAGTTCTTGTTTGTGCCTTCGGCGCGTTTTTGCTGTCGGCTTGTGCCCTGACAGAAGACATTGTGGACTTGAACTATGATCCGATGAAGGGCGTTCAGCAGCTGGATTCCGCCGGAAAGCAGTTTCAAATCGCGGTTGAAGATGCGCGGGCCGAGCATCAGGGGCGAATAGGGGCGAAAATCAATGGTTTCGGCGTTGAAATGGCGGACATAAGGTCATCCGTTCCAGTCCAAGAATACGTTACCCAAGCTATAACAGATGAACTTATTCAACGCGGTCTTGTAATCGAAGGCGTCGCTGACCGGCGGATTGAACTTGCCATTACTGCCTTGCATAACAATTTTCAATCTGGTGCTTTTACGGGAACGGCGCGGGGAATTGCTGCTTTTACTGTTAAGGTCTTAGGCAGCACTGGTGCTGTGTTGTTTGATGGTGCAGTTACCGAAGTGCATGTTGTTGAAGACATTGTTCTCGCAAGTGGTGAAAACGCTGGTGAAGCGGTGGAAGGTGCACTGACGAAGGCGCTGATTAGTTTGTTCTTAAATGACGGGTTTGTGGCAGCGCTGGAAGGTGCCTAGGGCAATGCGGCGCATTTCTTGTGTAGCTTCGGTTTTGTTTACCCTCGCTTTAGTTGCTTGCAAGACAAATGATGGCACACCGGAATATTTTATTTTCGCCAAGCAGTTGCTTACCCCACAAAACTTCCAAGAAGATTTGGCAAGTTGCGGCGCATATGTGAAGGAGCACGGTGCGTCAGACTCTGAACAGTCTGGAGCTGCCGTGGCTGGGTTTATTTTTGGTGGCATTATTGGCGGAATTGCTGCTCACAGCGCATACGAAGAATCGAAAGATCGCCTTAACGACGAATGCATGTATCGTAGTGGATATCGACGGATTGCGTTACCAGAACGAGTGGCATTGACCTACGAGGATCAGGGCACATTTTATGATCGTGCGGCAACCGCGGACCTAGCGGCTAAAGGCGAGCTGGACCAAGCAATATTGTGGAGCAAGGCGTTTACAACAAACAACAAGGACGCTGCAAATCTTTATCTGGATACATATCCGGGCGGTTTGTTCGCTAAAGAAGCGAAATCTTTATTGGGAATGGAATAGTTTTTGGTTTCACCTACGTTTTCTAAGCACAATGACTTTCGCGCCAACGTTTCGCGCGGGCAGATGGGGCCCGTATTCCTCTGAGACAATGTCGACTGTACCGGACTTCACTAAGTCAGCGATATAGTCCGTGTATTCAGGAAAGCGTAGGGTTTCGTCGTTCAGTGTGAAGACGACGCAGCCGCCAGCCGGTAATAAACTCAGCGCAGAGGAAATCGCTTCGGGCGGTGCATGAGTGTGATGCAGGACGCCCACCATGGCCGCGTGGCGATATCCCTTGTCGGGTACCGCATTCGGCTGCGACAGATCGGTTGAGATGATCTGCCGATAGCACTTTTTCGTTCGGGCAAGCGCCAGCATGCCTTCAGAGAAATCATAGCCGTCGATTTCAGCAAATCCTGCCGCTCTCAGCGCTTCTCCGGATAGCCCTGTCCCACATCCCAGATCGACGACGGGGGACGTCAGACCAGGGTCCGCCGCCGCCAGAGCCGCCGCGCAACGATCAGCAGCGGCGTATCCGATCGATTTCAGATCGGCTTCATAGCGTTCGGCCCAGTCGTCATAGAGCGTGGCGGTATCTGTGACCGCCCCTTCCGTATAGAGCGCATCGAGAGGGTTTTCACTGTCGCTCATTTGACGAACCTGTGCCCTGTTCTAGGCGTCGAATTGCAGCAAGGCTTCGAAGGGAACGTCCAATTCATCCCGTCCGCCCAAGCCGACCAGTTCAATGATGCACGCGACGCCTGCGACTTCGCCCCCGACTTTTCGAACCAGATCAATCGCAGCAGCCATGGTGCCGCCGGTTGCCATCAGATCGTCCAGGATGACCACGCGGCTGCCGGGCTTAATCGCATCCGACTGGATTTCAACAGTGTCCGTGCCGTATTCCAGCTCATAGACATGCTCGACCGTATCGCCGGGCAGTTTGCCCTGCTTGCGGATCATTGTGAAACCGAGCCCCAACTCCAAGGCCAGTGGGGCCGCAGTCAAGAACCCTCTTGATTCGATTCCGACCAATTGAACCGGCTCCCAGGGACGAACAACCTCCGCCGTTTGCTCGATACAGGCTTTCCAAGCGCCAGCATGCGCCAGCAGCGTTGAGATGTCGTAGAATAGAATTCCAGGTTTCGGGAAGTCTGGAATGGTTCGGATGTGTTGCCTGATGTCCATGTTTTACCCTAATTTTAGGAGATTGGCTGGTGTAACGCGTGCAGTCAGTTTATGGAGTTCGAAGCGGTGTCGCAATCGGGGGGATGCGATACGGTGGTTATGATGTGGTCTATACCAAGGGGGACGACGGTTGAGTGATACCGCCTGGATGCGAACCGAAGCCATGAGTGATGGCTGGGTTTCCGTTGTGGCTGGCGGTGTGTGGACTGTCGCGGCCAGCCGGACACTCACGGAAATCGCGTCCGGCCTTCGCTTGGACGGTGCTTCTGGCGCGCGCTTGGACGTCAGTGAGATCGAGCGGCTGGATACAGCCGGTGTCTGGATTTTGCGTGGTATGATGGGCGACCTTCAGGACGCGGGCATTGATGTCGAACTGCAAGGGGTCGACGCGAAGCACATGCCGCTCTTTGACCTTGTGGAGGCAAGTGAGGAAAAGCTCGGCGTAAGCGACCCTGTATCGAAAGGCGGCATCCTCGCCTTCGTAGCCCGTATCGGGGAAGGTGTGTTTTCCACCGTATCAAAGGCCAAGGGGCTGTTGAATTTTATCGGGCTCTTCACCCTCGTTCTACTCCGCGCGTGCAAGGAACCGCGGCGGTTCCGCCCAAAGGCGCTGGTCTCTCAGATCGAACAGACCGGCCTTGATGCACTTCCGATTGTTGGTTTGTTGTCTTTCCTGATCGGTGTCGTCCTTGCCTATCTGATGTCGGATCAGTTCAGGCAATTCGGGGCGGAGATTTTCACCGTGAACCTGGTGGGCCTTTCAATACTACGGGAAGTCGGCGTCTTGATCACCGCGATTATGATTGCCGGCCGCTCAGGCTCCGCTTTCACGGCTCAGATCGGCACCATGAAGGTCAATGAGGAAGTCGATGCCATGGGAACCCTCGGCCTCGACCCGATGGAGGTCTTGGTTCTGCCCCGGGTTTTGGCCTTGATGCTGACCCTGCCCTTCCTCACATTCTTTGCCGATATCATGGGCGTCCTCGGTGGCGCGGTCATGACGATTCTGGCGTTAGATCTGACCTCGGCGCAGTTCATGACACAGTTGAAGCAGGCGGTGACGCTGGATGATTTCATGGTTGGGATCATTAAGGCGCCGGTTCATGCTTATATCATCGCGATGGTCGGTTGTTATGAAGGGCTTCGGGTTCGCCAGACGGCGGAAAGTGTTGGCCTGCAGACAACGACCTCTGTCGTCGAATCGATCTTCCTTGTCATCGTGGCGACGGCGATCTTCGCGATTGTTTTCTCATTCCTGGGGATCTGAGCGATGTCGAGCGATCCCATCCTCCGCATTCGTGACATCGTCACCCGGTTTGGCCCACATACGATCCATGATGGCGTTAGCTTTGATGTTGAACGCGGTGAGGTGATCGGGGTCGTTGGCGGCTCCGGTACCGGTAAATCTGTGTTGCTGAGAGAGGTTATTGGCCTCCTGCGCCCGGCTGGCGGGTCTATCGAATTGCTGGGCAAAGACGTCTGGTCGATGTCTCCGAAGGAGCGGATAGCGCTATCAACCAGTTTCGGTGTGCTGTTCCAGGATGGCGCCTTGTTCTCCTCTCTGACTGTTGCGGAGAATATCCAGGTCCCGATGCGGGAGCATCTCGATATCCCGCCCAAGATGATGGATGAACTGGCCGCCCTGAAAATCGCGATGGTCGGCCTTGCGCCGGAGGCGGGCGGGAAACTCCCTTCCGAGCTATCGGGGGGCATGCGGAAACGCGCCGGGTTGGCGCGCGCATTGGCCCTTGATCCGGAGATCGTGTTCCTGGACGAGCCGACCGCCGGGCTTGACCCCATTGGGGCGGCGGCCTTTGACCAATTGGTGCGGGATCTGCAGCAAAGTCTGGGGCTGACCGTCTATATGGTCACCCATGATCTGGACAGTCTGGCGACGATTACGGATCGGATCGCGGCCTTGGTGGACAAACAGGTGCGCGTCGGTACCATGGCTGAGCATATGGAAGACGACCATCCATGGCTGCATGAATATTTTCACGGCCCACGGGCGCGGGCTGTCGGGGGGTAATCTGTTGTCGGTTTGGTGTTGCGGGAGCGCTGAGTAAACATGGAAACACGGGCGAGTTATATTCTGGTCGGCAGTTTCGTGCTGTTGTTCCTCGCCGGGATGGTCGGCGCGGTGCTTTGGTTGGCGGGCGTGGATCTCGATGAGGAGGTAGCGCTCTACGATGTCTATTTCGACGGTTCGATTTCCGGACTGAAGGAAGGCAATGCTGTGCGTTATCGCGGCGTGCCCATTGGCTCTGTCAAAACAATTGATATCAGCCGGGAGAATGTTGAGCAGATCCAGGTCACGGTTGAAGTCCGCGACGGCATCCCGATCAAGGAAGACGCGATTGCGAGTCTGGAATATCAAGGCATCACGGGCGTTGCCTTCATACAGCTTTCTGGTGGCACGAACGCTGCGCCGTTGCTGACGGCACGGGCAGGTCAGGACCGCCCGGTGATCACGTCCAAGCAATCGCAGTTAGAGCAGCTATTCGAACAGGCGCCGGAGCTCATGCAGCGCTTTATCGGGTTGGTCGACCGCGCCTCCCTGATACTCAGTGATGATAACGTTCAAGCGGTGAGTGGTGTCTTGAGCAACCTGGATAGCTTCTCCGGTGCGTTGTCGAACAGTTCTGACGATGTGCGCGATATCCTTGCTGAGGCTTCGGGGACGCTGGTGCAGTTGCGGGCGACAATGGGGGAGGCGGAGACATTGCTTGCCGCTTTCTCCAACCGCAGTGAGCGGCTGGCTGAATTGACTGAGGAAACGATGGAAGACGCAAGCGCTGTGATCGACACTGCGGTTGCGGCGATGGAAAATATCGAGGTCGTCACCAAAGATGCCCGCGACATGATGGGCGAAATCCGGCCTATGGTGGCCGCGACCCAGGGTACGCTCGGCACGATCAATGAAGCGGCAGCCCAGATGCGGGACCGTATCCCGGAAGTCACCAGTGTCATTGGCGATGCGATGGAAAAGACAGCAGGCGCTGCGGCGGTACTGAAAGACGTTGCGGACCCATTCGCGGCCCGCGCGGATTCTCTGGCCGCCACCTCAGAAACAGCGATTGGTGAAGCCTCCAAACTCATGGTTCGCGCCCGCGACGGGATCGGTTCTGCGGAGAGTTTCATGGCGACGGGCGAAGATTTGATGATCGATGTCAAACCCGCCATTAAGTCTACGGGGGCGGCGATGGAGGATGTGGCGGCGATGACCCGCGACTTGCGGCCCCATGTCGGTCCGTTGGCGAAAGACGCAGATCTGACGCTACGGGAGTTCGCGTCGATTGCTCAAGATCTGAAACTAGCCGCCTCGAACATCGCGAATGCTGCCGGCTCTGCATCGGAGCTGTTGGAGGACAACAAGGCGCCGTTGACTGAATTCGCCAATAATGGGCTTTTCGAGTTCACGCAACTCATCACGGAATTGCGCGTCCTGGCTACTTCGCTGGGGCGTGTATCAAGCCAGATCGAACAGGATCCGGCGCGGTTCTTCTTCGGTGATTCCCAACAAGGATTCGAAGCGCAATGACACAAAAAACAATTTCGTCGAACCTTCCTGTCCTGGCAGATTGTGGACGCCGGGGTGCTTTGACAGTTCTGGCAGGTGGTGCTGCGGCGGCTTGCTCCGTCCAACTGCCGGGTGCGGGGCCGGCCCCGTCGATTTATGTTCTGTCGCCGAAAAGCACCTTCCCAGATGACGTGCCGACGGTCTCTTGGCAGTTGCTGGTTGATACACCGCGTGCTCCAGCCGGTATCTCAGGTCAGCGAATTGCGCTTCGTCGCCGGGCGCTAGAACTCCAATACTATGCCCGTGCATCCTGGACGGATTCCGCGCCAAAGATGATCCAGCAGCTGTTGATTGAGAGCTTTGAGAACTCAGAGCGCATCATCTCGGTTGGCCGTCAGGCGATCGGGTTGCGGTCTGACTTCGTGCTAAAGACTGACCTTCGTGAGTTTCAGTCGGAATATACCGATGACCATGGCGCCCCGTTGCCCGATGGTACGCCTCCGAACATCCATATCCGATTGAATGCGAAACTTGTTCAAATGCCCAATCGGGCCATTGTCGCATCGAAGACAACCCGCTATTTCATTCCCGCACCGGGGACGGATATGGATTCTGTCGTGCAAGGGTTCGATAAGGCACTCGGGAAAACGTTGAAACGGGTTGTAGCCTGGACCCTGATCGAAGGCCAAAAGCTGCACAGCAGCTGATTTAATAAGAGCTGTACCGGCGAATGGGAGCGGATAGTCAGATGATTGGATTGAATGCGGTTAAGGCTGCGCTTCGGATGCTGTTTGTCGTGGCCGGAATGGCGACGCTTTCATCGGGGGCGGCGCTGGCGCAGACGGATGGCGGCGATGCGTTGCCTTCTCTGCTCGGCGGTGGCGATCGCATTGTAATTGGTGGCGGTCTTCCCTTCGGCCTCTACTACCCGATCGCCGGGACGCTTTGCCGAACAATGGAAAGCCCCGATAATGCCGGCTGTGCCGTGGCGCCGCTTTCGGATAGTGCGGCTGCCTTGCGCGCGCTCCAAGATGGTAAAGTGGATATGGCCATCGTCCAAAGCGATTGGCTGCATCATGCGGTAAACGGCACCAGCCGCTTCCAGGATGCGGGTCCAGCGGATGATTTGATGTCGGTTGCAGCACTCCATGGTGAAGCCTTTGTTTTTGTGACGCGCACGTCAACGCCGCCGCTTGTTCTCAAGGACTTGGAAGGTCGGCGGATTGAGGCCGGGCCGGAAAACAGCTATCGCGGATTGTTGGGACGCGTCGCGTTGGGCGCTGGCGATATTGATGAAGACGACATTGCGGTGATGGGAACGGCTGCGTTGCCTCAAGCCATGACAGCGCTGTGTCAGAACCAAACAGACGCGGTATCCCTGATGGCGGCGCATCCCAGCGACGCGCTGGTGCAGGCCGCAGCCACCTGTGATGCTGTGCCGATGAGCTTCACGAAGCCAACAGTGGACGCTCTTCTGCGTTTGTTGCCGGGCTACGCCGAAATCACCATTCCCGCCGGGACTTATGAGACGCAGGTCGAACCCGCACGGACAGTGGGGGTTCGCGCAGTGCTGGTGACGACACGCAATGCGGATCCGGCAATGGTCGGAAAAGTCGCCGCTGCGCTTAAGGCGAATGTAACCCGTCTTGCGGCGGCCCATCGCGCCCTGAATGGGCTGACAATCTCAGAAATGCAGCGTGCGTCTGCTTTCGCCCCGCTTCATCCCGCCGCCGCTCAGGTGTTCCTGGGGCAATCAGGTACCGCGGAATAATTCCTGCTTCGGCGATTGACCGACACCATCCGCAGGGGCATAGTTTTTCATAAGAAGTGAAAAAGGGGTCGTTCGGGGGATCATTCTCCCAAAGAACGGTCGAGCGGGGATCACAGAATTTGGAGGCTACGTGCGACCTGGCGCTAGTCCAAATACGTTAATTCTGTACAGTTATAGGCAGGGCGATTCCTGGCACTGGGAAAGGTCTATCGACGGTTCGCTAGGCATCTGGATCCGCTGTCGTCCCCTGGTCCCTTCAAGAGCCCGAACGAGCACTATGCGGCCGCATCTCAGGACGACGCCGCGCTTTGGGTCACATACGAATTTGGAAAGCTTAAGGCAGCAAAACCGCCTGACGCTTTTTCGCAGAATACCGGCACCGGATACAATCGGGGTGCCGGTAAGGGGTGGGGCGGTGGCTCGATTTCCCCGTAACCGCGCCCGTCGATCCGGCTTTAGACCGGGTAACGGGCATCACGCACCATGCTATCCAGCCTGATTTGGGGGGAGCATGGACCATGGAAACTTAGGAACAGTCTAAGGGAGACAACAATGACCATGAAGAAAATCGCGATAGCGACGGCAGCGGCCGTTGGCTTTTCGCTCGCCTCGTTTGGGGCGGCGCAGGCTGCTGATCAGCAGTTTATCTCCATTGGTACCGGTGGTGTGACCGGTGTTTACTATCCGACAGGTGGCGCCATTTGCCGCCTCGTTAACAAGGAGCGTAAGCGCCACGGCATCCGTTGCTCGGTGGAATCGACGGGTGGTTCGGTCTACAACATCAACACCATTCGTGCTGGCGAGCTGGAATTCGGCGTTGCGCAGTCTGACTGGCAGTATCACGCCTATAACGGTACCTCGAAGTTCGAGGAAGCAGGTCCGTTCAAGGAATTGCGCGCGATGTTCTCCGTTCATGCGGAGCCAATCAGTCTGGTCGCCCGTGCCGAATCCGGCATCACGTCGATCGATGATCTGAAGGGCAAGCGGGTCAATATCGGTAACCCGGGTTCCGGTACCGAAGCGACTTGGAACGTCGTTTGGGGCGCCATGGGCTTGACCAATGATGATCTGGCTCTGGCCTCGGGTCTGAAATCCTCGGAAACCCCGTCAGCGCTCTGCGACAACAAAATCGACGCATTCTTCTGGCTGGTCGGCAACCCGTCGGCGCTGAACAGTGAAGCGGCGACCACCTGTGATGTCGTCTTCGCTTCAGTCGATAACGACGCAGCGAAGAAGTTGATCGCGGACAACCCATTCTATCGCGACGCGACGATCCCGGGCGGCATGTATAAAGGCAACCCGGACGACGTCACGACAATGGGCGTTGGTGCCACCTTCGTCTCTTCGACGGCGGTTAGTGACGATGTCGCTTACGAAATCGCCAAAGCCGTTCTCGGCAATCTGGATGACTTCCGGAAGCTGCATCCGGCCTTCGCCCATCTGAAGGCAGAAGATATGGTTTCCAAAGCCCTTTCGGCTCCGCTGCACCCGGGTGCACTGAAGGCCTATAAAGAGCTGGGTCTGAAGTAAGTCTATTTGGTCTTGAGGGGGGTGGACGCTTTCGGTGTCCGCCCCTTTCCTCAAGAAGGCGTAATATAATACCGCTGTTTGATTTGTCCCATTCATTGATAACTTTTTTATTCCGGACAGGGTTGAGAACAGGCCGAGACAACGGGAAAACCGGCGGCCAAGGGGGAGAGTATGAGCGATACTAAAACTGACGGGCGCGCTTCGTCCGATGTCGATCTCGACGATCTGGTCGCGTCGACGGATACGGGTGGGCGGAATCCGCTTGGTACATTGGGAAAATTTCTGGCTGGCCTGGCCTTTGTCTGGTCGGTCTTCCAGCTTTATATCGCATCAGATATTCCCTTCCTTCTGGCGAGTG